>Ga0058702_10000051_pt1 | contig 137627 bp, 131 predicted proteins | sample AgamicOrSfe_FD_83781 | JGI IMG/M metagenome (GOLD analysis project Ga0058702, IMG submission 83781) | Agave microbial communities from Guanajuato, Mexico - Or.Sf.e | ecosystem: Host-associated > Plants > Phyllosphere > Phylloplane/Leaf | place: Guanajuato, Mexico | collected 2012-05-30 | reverse complement strand
TCGTCTGCCTTCTCCGCTCTCGACAAGGTCTACGGCTCCACCACCGAGCCAGCCGCGCTCAAGCGTGACTTCCTCCTCCCATCCAACATCGTCGCCCAGGCCGACATCACCAAGCTCATCAACAGCACCGAGGTGCAGAGCGTGCTCCGCCCAGCCAAGGGCGGCGCCGTCAGCAAGCGCGGCGTCGTGCAGAAGAAGAACCCACTGCGCAACAAGCAGGTCATGCTCCGCTTGAACCCATACGCCGCCACATACGCCAAGGAGGGACTTGGTCACCAGAAGCGCGAGGGTGGCAAGCCTACCGAGGCCGACGGTACCTTCAAGGGTCTCCTCCACGAGAACTAGGGGAACGGTTCGGTATGAGGCGTTGCGTTCATTTTCAGCAGTTTATTAGCGGATCATCAAGGATCGACACAAAAAGATATGGTCATTCATGGTTACGTGGAGGGGAATTGTGCTTGCTGCTTTAGCTAGCTAATGAACAAGCGATTCTCACTTGATTTGCATTTCTTCCCATGACAGCTTGTGATGTGTACGACGTGCAGTGGAACTGCTCATAATCGACAAGTTTCAGGCCTTGTGTTCGAGTAGTGGGTTTCGAACACTACACTGCTTTTCCGTGACCGAGCGACCTCATTGAGCACAAAACGCGAGATCAACGACACGTTCATGTGTTCTGGTCTGAAGTCGCTGGAACTGCCATCTTACATTGCAATCACGACAAGATGTGTACTTTGGCAGCAATGCTGATACAAGATAAAATTTGGCACTATATGCATGCCCATTAGTGGCGACGTTATAACATCTCAATGCCGTGGAAGTCAACCGCTCGATAACAGCGATGACGTCTTTCCACTACCGTTGATGGACTTCTAACATATCTGTTCGGTTAGGAAATGCATTGGAACGATGGCCAGTGTGCGGAGTCGTAGATCGGTCGTGGCATAAGGCACGAGCTGTGGTTACGCGTGACTTCCAGACTCAGAGGACGACAAGACAGTCGAGTGCACAAACAACAAGTCACCGAGCAGTCAATGAGGGTAAAGGTCGAGAGGCATCTCGCCCGATAGATTTAATCAATCAAGCCTCGTGTCGAGAACCTGCTCAATATGGTATCGCCGTCAAATGCACCGAAAAGAAACCCAGTACCCGAAAACCCAAGATTGGAAATAAAAATCCATGATGGCCACTTTTTCCGCTCTCTCAAACGCCGTGATCGATGCTAATTAACTGCTGAAATATGCCCAGAGCGACTGCTGAACATTATGATGATATATGCGGTTGATCTGCTTCGAGGTATCTATCATTGGTGGCTCGTCATAAGCAGAAGTGTGTTGTCGTGGTCTCGTTAAGCGCTGACGCTGTCGTGGTATAAACGACATGCATCGTTGTGACGGAAGACTGCGTTAGATCGTCTAATTCGACGAAGGCTTCTCTGGTGCAGGGCACTTGCGGCCGTCGGTACCGAATCGATTGCCTGGAATAGCACAGCCCTCGGTCTTGCGTTGCCAGCCGGAGAAGTAGCCAAAGAGACTGTTGTTGTTGTTTGTTGCGCCTTCCCTAGGAGTGGCACACGGTGATGGCATTGGTGATGTAGCGGCGCTGTTGGTTGCTGAGAGCGGCAGAGGGATGTTCTTGGGCTTGAGGCTGTCCTTGTCACCACCGGCGGCATTTCGCTTGTTGGCTGCGTCTAGCTTTTTCTGCTCGGCACGGCGTTTTGCTTCGTGCTCGTTGAGCTTTACTTCCAGGTAGGCTGCTGGGCAGGCGTCAACGGCAAACATTGTGATGAGATTTGTGAGTGAATTGGTTTCGGGCGAGCTTGGGATGAGATGGAATCGGTTGAAAGGTTCAGTATTTTGACAATCAGAGATTTCAGAGATATTGTTGCTTCTTCGTAAAGGAGGAGGCGGTATTCAGCGGATGGTTTTCTCCTGCGTAGGTTCTAACGTCGCAATCTGAAAGATGATGTCGTCTGAATCCGAGCCGCAGGTTTCTGGATAACTGCAAGCGAGTGTGGATAACAGTGTTCTCGCGATATCTTGCTCAAGATGCAGAACAGACTCTATGACAGTCGAAAGGCAAGAGGAAATTGAGTTGAAGTGTGATGTGAGAGAGGAGAATATTCTTTAAACGGGCGTTTGTGTGGAGGTTGATAGAAGAGTGGGTGCGACGATTAGCAAGCACGCACTGGCAAACTGCACTGCACTGCACGGAGAGAAAGTGCAAGACAATGGGGCGAGCGTCGGAAAGCGGAAGCAGCAATCCAGAATTGAGGACAGGAGTCAAGAGTCCAGGCACTGCAGCCTCTGCTGGTCCCAGCTATTATTATTGTGGGCGGTAAGCAGAGAAAGGCAAAGACCGACACGGACGAGCCGGGCACCCGTTGCGAGACACGACGCAGCGCGACGACGCACGACGACGCAAGACGACGCAAGTGGCATAGATTCCGGCGATCCAGCACAAAGCAAGACCCTGAATCCGGTCTTTTCGTGGTCGGTGAGCGCGGCTAAATGCGGCATGCGCCTTCCAAGAAATCAGAGCTTGCTAGTTCCCCGCATAAAGAACGTTCTAGCGCCACTCGCTATCGCCCAGGCTAGCAGCCTAGCATACCGTAGCCCCACGAAGGCGTACCTAGCTGATCTGCGCCAACCTGGAATCGATAATAATAATACTGCCGATCTTGACCCTGCAATGGCCTATGAAGATTCGTGTCTTGTGTTTACTGGAAGATGGATGTGCTACCTATACATAAAAGTCACTGCTTGACGATAACAAATCCTTGCTGTTTGTATGGCAGGCTGTTCCTTGTTTCTGTCAGTCCGCCAGTCATTTGTGGCTTGCGTGTTTCGAGTGCCGCTGCGGACCGTGGCATGGGGAGCCGTCAAGGTCATCTGGCCTTGTGTTTTGCGACGGTCCGAAGAAAACAACCTGACAGGGCACCTTTGTTTGCTGTAGTGATATCGTGGGGTAGCCCCTTTGGGTCTGGTCCTCGGATCTGCATGCACTTCATGTACCGACGACATGGATCTCTCCGGACACGTTCTGCAAGCACTCGCTTCAGCCGGCCTTCTTGCACACCACGACTTGGTATCTCATCAGCTCATCAGCCCAGCGTCTTCAGAAGAAGAAGTAATCGGGCGCATCTATTGGAAATGACCCATCGTTCTGGAAGTCGAGCCATTTGTCCCAATGCTCCATCCAGTTATTGTTTGCGCCATAACTTGCTGGCGCACCATTCATGGGGATGTAGCTTGCCGCCATTGATGTCTGAGGCTGTTGTTGGTCAGGCAACACAGGTAACGAATGTGCCATGTTCATCTCGTCCGCTGCAGCTCCTGCTCCTCCGTTCGAGCCAGGCTGTGGCTGTGATTGCGACTGTTGCAGCTGCATTGTCATCGAGTTCGCTAGTGTCTGGTTCTGGGACTTGTTGTACGCCTCTGCCTTTTCGACAAGAGGAAGTAGCAGGCTTGCAAACGCCGTCATCATGTTTGACGGATCCACGTCCATTTCACCAAGGGTCAATACGACCGTCTTCATCAATGCCAGTGTTGCCGTGGGTATAGCTGTGAGGCCTACGGTCTGCGAAGGGTTAGCAGGTAACATGCTTCATCAAGCTCGGTACTCACCCTCAGACAAAACACAATACTAACGACCAAGCGTAAGCAAGCATCTTTCGGTAGATACCTTAGCTGTCCACAATCGTGAAGCCCAAGTGTGAGCTCCATCATCTTTCCCACGGCTTGGGGGACCTGAGAATGTCAAATCAGGCTCCTTGTGCGTATTGATCATATCTCACCTCTGCTATATTTTGCAGATCGCGCTGCGACTGCTCCAGGCTAATCATATCCAGATATTTGAGATAGCCTTCGGTAGTATCGGTCGAGCCCGACTCGGTGACGGTAGTTAGACGTTTCGTCAAGGCGTGCAATGCTACCATACCCGGCAACGCTTGGACGAAGTGGTAATGCATTTCTGTGTACACTTTGAAAGGTGATGCAGCTGTATCATCATCAATATTCGCGCTCCCAGCAAACAAGCACGACTTCCTAGCACTTACCGGATTGACCATGTTGTGCCTTGAAGTCATTGTACCATTGCGACACGACATCTTTTGCCGTCGAGATCAGCTGTATGTATGCTCCCGATGCCAGAAAGTGATTCATAAGCTCCGGGGATGACTTTAGCGAAGAGTTTATGACTTTGTGGCTCCTCAAGAGCATGAAGTTGGAATATGCCATATCGGGAGGATCTGGCTTCTCCGCTGAAGAGACGTCGTAGTATTGCAAGCCTATACGTTGCGACTCCATGGAACTTTCAAAGACTTTGGGCCAGAAAAAGTAAAGGAGACGTTGCCGGCGCCGCTCGTCCGCCATGTCGAATGTCGGTAGTTCTACCTTCTCCTGATTGATGGGTATCAATTGCCATTCCTCTGCAAGGGTAAGGGCAATCTGCATTAGTCGCCCAAAAGGTAGTCAGTGAAAAGATTAGAACTCGTGCTTTAGGAAGAGTAAGCATACCAGTCCGATCTGCCTTGCTGTGTTATCAACTCGTAAGTGGCACCAGCATCAGCTCCTGTAATCGATCAGTATGACATTCTCTTGGGTTCGTGCTGTGTAATACCATCGGATACTTTGCTGAAGATGGTACATCTAGTAGGGTCGGCGGTATCTGGCCGCTTGATAGAAGTAGCGGTCTCCTTGCCGATCCCATTCGAGGTTCTGGGCTACAACGCCTCTTAGTGACCGTGGAGTATCTTCGCAAGCGTACATACCCATTGTAAGAGAAACAGCAAGCTCTCGATGACTCCAAAAGGGATACGCTTCTGACTCTCCTGTGTTTCTAAACCGAAGACAAAGTCCTGGATGATATTTTGTGCCGCTCTCAGCAGCCGTGTAGCAATCTCCAAGGATGCTCCTCGGGAGATTTGATTCGTCGACCAGGCATATCGCGCAGCTACTGACAAGACAGTGGTGCAGAGAAGAGGCTCTTGGATAGGAAAGTGTTGTTGCCGTTGTGGATATGTCCACTCTTCACTAACCAGAGGCCAATGAGGATGGATATAACTGAAGAAGCTTTGCGGGCATAGTATTAACAACAATATCGACCTTCAGAGGAGATCAGAGGAACTCACAACGATAGCAGTAGATCTGCTTGTTGGTATGTCAAGAGTCCGCTCTGACAAGGTCTGAACGTTGACCAGTGACTTCCCACATTACTGATTACTTGTGTAGGCGTGGTTGTGATAGGCGCTGCTGGAGAAGTGGATTGTATGCTCGACTGACCACTGCTCACGACAGGACTGGTGTGAGATGTCGATTGATCACCAGTCGGGTCAGCCTTGCCTCTACGTGGTGGGCCGAAGACGCATTGCTGCATCAACCGCTGACATCTGATACATGGTGGTTTCGGGTTGATGGTCGAGCCCAATTGACATCGTATTTTTTGTTTCTGGCATCCAAGGCAGGCCTGATAATTTCTCTGTCGCTGCGCGCGGCGACTGCTTTCCTCGGTCTGGTCACTCATCGCGTGAATATCCAATCATGGATTACTCTATTGGTCGAGTTCGCGCCGATGCTTCTATTTCAGCGTGGGCAATTCATGTCGAAAAATTGATGGGTGTCACATGTAGGTGTACAAACCTGTCTGCACGATGTACCGAAATAGAAAAAGGCAATGTGTGAGTATCTTACTACCTTACTGATGATGAAAACGATGTAAGAGATGTTGAGACCAACACATGGCAACCTAGAGGCTTGGCGGTGGTACACATCATTAAGGAACATTGGGAAGCGCTCTCTTATGCACATATACATACAAATCTATTCAATCAATTCTAGTCTACTTCAACTCTGTCATCTCCTCCTCGAGCATAGCCTCGAAACTGAAAGGCTCGAACGGAATACCTTCTCCGACAAAGTGCTTACTCATAGCCTCAACCCAGTGCAGACGAGCGAGTGAAGCATAGCCGAGGTACCTTCCATGACGACTAAGACTGCGATGGTAAGGAAGAACCAACTACGATATATTAGCAAGACTGACATGAAACGCAATGGCAATGGAAACTTACACAGCGAAGAAGACGAAGATGGCAAAGACACCCATGGCGCCGGTGAAACCGAATGAGTTGGCGAGGGTCATGCTCCAAAGCACAATAGAAAGCTGCTGGTGAGCAAGCGACAAGGCCCAGAGACGGAGGTAAGAAGCAGTGTGAGAGACACAGTTGAGACAGAACTCAATAGTGTGGATGACCTGATGGATCATGACTTCGGAGAACTCGAACTCCTCGTGCTCATCGCCGTGGCCGATATCCTGGGTGATGAGAGCGTCGTCGCCTTCGCTCTGGGCGAAACTCTGGCGGCCGCCACCGTTCATGTGGCCGTCTTCGTCGTCGTCGTCGTCGAGCGCGCTGACGTGCGATGTCTCTCCAATACCGCGGTAGCCTTGCGCGCGGGCACGGTTATGCTCCCAGCGGAGGTAGAACGGCTTGAGGAAGAGAAGAATTGGTACACAGCAGACTGCGGCAAGAAGAAGGAAGACCTGAACGTATTCTTGGCCGTTGTAAAGGCGCTCTTCAATGGTACCTGGCGACAAGAACATGTAAATCAGCATGTTCAAGAGTCCTGGTGGCTGGACGCCGATCGCGTACCAGTCGATGGACCACTTGTAGATGATGCAGAAGACAAGGTATCCGAAAATCGACTGGAAGAAGATCATGCCTGGAATAAAGTTACCGAAGATATCGATCGGCGACTTGAAGTGACGAGCGTTGATGTAGGAAAGGCAGAGCGAGTAGGTCATGTGAGCCCAACCCAGGATGATACTGAGCTTCATCTTGTAAGAGTTGGAGAACAAAAGATCGTTGTCGGTGTCGTGCCATCTCCAATCGATACCGAATGGGTACACGTAGCCCTCCTTCCTCTGGAAATTAACGTGGTCGCCGGCTTTAAAGTTGTCTGGTGCTTCCCACATGGATGGGAACAAGGCAAGTTCCTTGGAGAAAGCATCACAGTAGATGAGACCAGTGTACATGGAGAAGATACCCATCATAAGCATGATGTAGCGACCGAAGAAAGCCATAGAGAACAGCTCATCCTGCTTACTGCGCAGAAGAGGTTTCTCAAAGTAGATCATAGCGGCGGCGGCGCAAGTCATGATGAAACCGTGACCAAAGTCACCAAACATGACGGCGAACAGGAAAGGGAAGGTGACAATGGTAGGAAGACCAGGGTTAACTTCTTGGTACTTGGCGGTACCGTAAGCATCAATGATGGTCTGGAAACCAAGAGTGAACCTGTTGGTCTTTACGTAGGTTGGTGGTGTCTTGTTGGTCTTGATCTGGTTGACAATGGTCGGAACAGACAGACCGGCACGGTCGTTGACGTCCTGGAGAGTAGATTTGATCAAGGACAACGCACTGGTAGGGCACCAGGCCTCGGCGATCAACGTCTTGCGTTGTTGGTCGTATGAGAAGCGGTTGAGAGTCTGGTAGACAGCCTTCTCCTTCTTGATAACGATCATCCAGGCAGCCAAACTGCGACCAATCTGGGTCAGCTCGGCGTCGAGCGTACGTTTGGTGTTGCCGAGGACGTTGGTGAGATCGCCGAGACGTGTGTTGACCTCCTGCATCTGGTCTCTTCTAAGCTCGCTGTTCTCGTCGACGTTGTAGATGTCTGCACCGAGGGACTCGGAGATCTTCCTAATCTTGGCGATAATCTCCTTTCCGTGGGCGAAGATGACGAAAACATTCTTGTGGGTCTCCTCGTTGTTCTCTGGGTTGACGATGGGCTCCGGGATCTCAGCCTGGTTCATGTAGAGGTTACCACGAAGGGTTCTCCACAGGATGCGCTCGAAAGCGGCGATGCGCTCGCGTGGAATAACACCAGCAACGAAGCCGATGTTCATGACGGAGAACGAACGGTCGGCGTCACCATTTTGGCCCATCTGCTCGACATCGCGAAGAAGTGGAGCATCGTCCTCCCCCTCGAGAGACTGACGGATTTCCTCGGTCTGTCCACGAGCCCTGTCGAAGAAACCACCGGCCTCCCTCAAGACATATCGCCATTCGGTCAATTCCATCTCCCGCTTCTTCAAGGTCTCGTAGCTGTCGTTGAGAGACTGAATGCGCTGCTCAAGGCTCTGACTCTTGTCAGAGAGCTCATCGATTTCCGAGGCAGATGGCGCGGCCATGGTGTTTGAGAACTCGTAGATAGAACGCATCGGTATCGAAGCCTTGTCCATCTGAGTCTGGAAGTATCTGAGCTGTCTCTCGACATTATCCAAGCGGCGGATTTCTTGAGTAAAGGTACGTTGGAAGGCAGAGGTTTCTGAGTTGAGCTGTTGAGCGGACAGTTAGCATAGGTTCCAGAAGAAGTTTGCCTTGCTGTCGAGTCCAGCTTCTACAGCCAGTTGGCTCCGCTCGAGTTGCTGGTTTACCACACTCAATGTCTGCTGGCAAGCTACACCACGGCCGCTCGCTGTCGTGACTGTTACCGATGGCTGTTGGGTACTTACGTCGCGGAAGTCCATGTTTCCAAGCTCTCCTAAGCTGCTGACGACTTCTCGTCCGATTTCGTTGGACATGTACAGCTGGACCAAGGACATGTCCGCAGAGCGGAACAGTGTGTCCTGAGAGGCTGCCATGTTTGCGGTATTGATTGCGACAGTAGTTGGTTAAGCAGAGTCGCCTCAAAGCTGGCTGTTAACATGAAGTCTGGCTACATGTATCTTCAACCAGCGTCACTGCCACGAGTCTTGGCATTTCTTGATGCACGGACCACATTCTACTCCTGACCTCTACACAATGAGACAAAGACCGCCGACACAGATCAATTCGATGCATTCTTATGATGATCTCATTCAAGGCTATATAGAGTGATAAGTAATTCAGTACTTATAGGAAGTCAAGTGAAGAATTTGTAGTGCGACTCCGACGGCCGATGATTTCTGATCAAACAGCTCATGGGTGCTGGCCATGGACACCCTGCTCGACCTTCTCTGGTCCTTCGGCCTTGACTGGGCTATCATCGCCTGAGTACCTGCGGCAAAGTTAGTAACGTTCAAAAACCTGTGACTTGCACTTACTTCTTGATGATCCTCTCAAAGCCATCAAGACCCTTCTTCAAAACCTCGATCTTGGGACCATAGCTGAGACGGATGAAGTGGTGGCATGGCGAGTCGAAGAGATCTCTTCTCTTGCTCGGGTTTAGATCAAAGAAGATACCTGGTACCACGATGACCTTCTCCTTCAAACAAGCGGCAAAGAAGTTCAGACCGTCGTTGATGCCCTCTGGGAGGTGGGAAAGATCGAGCCATAAGTAGAAGGTAGAGTTTGGAGTGAAGTCGAACTTGAAACCCATCTTGGTCAGGCGATCCAAAACGTAGTCGCGCTTGTCGCGGAAGTGGTGCTGCAAGGCCTTCATCTCGTGTCTGACCTTGGTGGGCTCAAGCATCTGTACGGCGGCCTCCTGGAAGGGAACGTTGGTACCACCGTCCAAGTAAGAACCACAGGAGCCAATGGCTTTGATAAACTCCTTTGGACCTACGATCCACGCCACGCGCCATCCAGGAAGACGGAAGCGCTTGGTCAGACCATCGATGATGAGGACGTCGTCTACATCGACATCTTCAACATTGTCGGCAGCGGAGATAACGGTGCCGTCACAGTCGGTGGTATAGTTGTATCCGCCATAGAATTCGTCCATAATGAGGGTTGCACGTTCGCGGCAGATGTCCTGGATCTTAGCAAGCTCGTCGCCAAGAACGACTCGACCAGTGGGGTTGCGAGGATTCGAAGTCAGAATGACAGATGTGCCTGAGAACGTCAGTATACGTCAACACTTGGAACGATCTGTCTACCTACCTCGAGCGATTTCTTCGGCGATCTTGTCAGCATGAATGTGGTAGGCATCCTCCTTGGACAGTGGAATAGGAATAGCTGCAAAGTTCTTGAACAGACTCAACATCTCGTTGTAGGCGGTGTAGTCAGGAATGAAGAAACCGAGGTAGGCGTTACCCAAGACCGCTGCTATTCGGATGAGACCAGCTCTGCCACCTGGAACGATACAGACGTTCTCCCAGGTGTACTGGCTTGCTTTGCCTTGGCGATGATGTGCGTTGTAGAGCTCGGCGACGGCTGTCCTGAGTGGTTTGATGCCGGCAGTCGGGCCCTGATTCGTTGTCAGCGCGTGAATTTCCTGCGGCCGGGAGGACGTACGTATTCACGCCCGGTCATAGTAATGTCGATGGAGTGAGGGCGCTCGAAGCACCCTTCGATATCATCGTCGACTTCTGGAGCACCTTGACCCAGGTTCGCCCATTCTTCTGGATGATCGGCGAAACCATGCTCGTATGCTCGCTCTGTGGTCCAAACGACACCGGTAGAAGCACGAGACGGATCTAGCCCAGCGCTGCAGCAGAAGTCAGCAAAGCTTCGGGATGTATACCATCATGGCAGACTCACTGCGCGCGGTGGCCCTCATGAGCATTGCGAAATTGACGATGGATCTTGGAACCCAATTCTATACCAAGATCATTAGTGCTGAGTCAACTAGGCCAAGCTCGGCGCCAACGTACCATTGTCAGAAGGATTGGAGGTAGAGAAACGTCTTTGAGTGCCCGATTTGGCCTTTTGATGGGTCAAAGCATCAGCAGAGAAACTGCCTCTTGGTCTGTTTTCGCTCATTTCGATGTTTTAGGATGTTTTGTGCAGTAGATGAATTGTTCTTTGAATGTGGTGTAGAGTTAAAGGAAGTTGGCAGTGGCTTGGCAAAAGTTGTCACCTTCGTTCGCTGGTGCACCGACCTTGAAGCGATCACAACGACAGACGGGCAGCACGGTGGGTTGTTCATAGCGGTGAACACAATAAGAAGCACGGTACATACGAGTTGGCTTGTTCTCAGAGGAATCGGGTTATGTTCATTTTCATTATTCAATAACCCAGACCGTCGCTAATGCTAAAGTACCTTATGCATCCCGTCCCATCCACACGCTATGCATTTTCCACAGTGAATACAATAAAGAAAGTCGTCAAGAAAGATCGAATCCTGCCCCGGAGTTGACGGCATACAACAGTTTGTCCCTGAGTTTCGACTCACTGGTATAACGAGGCAGCTTCAGCAGGTTGACACACGTGCTGGTCGTCGGGATTCTGGCTTCATCATCGCCGGCATCTCTGATACTGAACTTGGGGTTAAGACTACCAAAGCCGAGCAGAGGTGCTCGCGGCGTGCTCGTGACAAATTTGAGTAGTTTTCTGCGGTCTTCGTCTTCCATACCTTCCAGGACCCTCCAAAACATCTTGATTGTTGGGTGTTCTTGTTGATCGTCGCCAATGACATAGACGCCTCCGTATAACGTGCTGCGTCTCAAGTCTTGAACGTCGATTGAAGATGCGGCCCCACCGATCAAAGTCTGCAGTTCGGACTGGTTGAACATGCTAAGCCAGCTCGGCTGAATGATGGTCGAGAGCCCTTTCAAAAAGGCGTGTGTTTGTCTTTGAGACTGTGTTTGAAGCCTATAGCGGGCCATGCGAGAAATGTACACGAGTCGGTTTTCGTTCGTGACAGCTGTGTTCGAACCATTAGGTATGAGATCATGCTCGACCGCTCTGCTGCGCCCGTCGTAAAGTGGTACCTCGTCCGTGACCGTAAACGTAAGGCCCATATCTTCAACATTCCCTGGGTAGTTCTTCAGAGTCAGCAACCCCTGATAGAGCTCCTCGTCAAGGTCGCGCAGATCGTTGATATTCGCTCGATAGCCAGATTCTCCAGCCGCATGATTGTGTCCACCAAATAGAGCCCATTTGATAAGAAAGAACCCGGCAAATCCAACATCGATCAAAATTCCTTCGTACAGGCATTTGCCGACAATGCGTCCAAGAAACTCGTACCGTTGGAGGAGACCCGTGCTTGCCGCTTTGAGAGAATGATTGGAAAGATCCGCGCAAGTCAAATGATAGTTTGCGACAAGTGAGTCGATTTTGCTTGGGTTTGGATACAGAAGATGCTGGCTGTTGGTCTTGAACAACCCCATTTCAGGGTTGAAGGCCTCGCTCGTGATACTCGTCAAGAACTCTTTAGTAACACCGCCTCCATCGATACCCGCTTCAACGATATCAAATTCGTCGACGAACGTGATTTGAATAGGCTCTTTCAACTTATCTCCCATGTCATAGAACTGGTCGTAAGCGTCGTCGAACTCGTGCTGTCTCCGAATTTTGGCATGATGTCGCATAAGCTCCTGACGCGGATCTTCGGAACGCATCATGACTGATTGCCGCCACATGTCGGGATCAGAAAAGCCGTGCCTCCGCTTGTGCATGTCGATACTGACAAACTCCCTGAATATTTCGACGCGTGTCTCGAAGGGAATGATGTAAGGCATATTCTGAAGAATCTCGAGTCTAGGCGTGACCGTCTCGAGGCGTCTCTTCTGATTCGATACCACTTTGCTCGGATTACTGTCATCGTACCCATCGTCCTCATCCTCAACGATTTTCTCAGTATAGTCTTCCCCCTCGATCAAATGCCGAACCTCCTCTTCAGCCACGACCGCTGTGATGAAGTTTGACATGTCGAATCGCGCTGTCATAAGCCAGTGTCCTTTCGGTAAGAACTTCCTTCTTGAATCTCTTTCGTAAATGGCTCGCAGAAGACCAGTAACAAGACCTTTGACATAGTCAATACTCATTCCTCTGATTCCACCAACAACTACTGGTCGGTGAGATGGTATCAAAGTTGGTTCTGACCAAACGCCGCCCCCTGCAAAATGCCTGCTGATGCTTGGAGTGCTTGCGGCGTCTCGAGAAGGGTTTAGAGCTTCCGAGATCTGCGGAGCATGATAGTACATTGCGAAACCGAGATTCTTGAGAAATACTGTGAGCGACTGAACTGCGTCTAATGGTAAAGCATTACTGCGGGCACGATTGTCGCTATTCGTATGACCCAGGAACTCCTCATCATCCATCAGCTTGAGGACAAAAGTGTAAAGCTCGAAGAAAATCATGATGATACGCCAATCGTCGGCGTGGTTGTTTGGAGGTTGAGAGCTCGAAAGTGGCTGCCGAGTCGATGTGTCGGCACTCTTGTTGCTTGTCAACAGAGCAATAGCTTCCTTGGGTTCTCGACAGATAGCATGGAAGACGCGTGTCTCTTTTGCTTGCTTCCAGAAATACGCTACTGCAGACACAGAACGCTCAGTCCGAGTAGGGCCCAGGTACATCCACATACGTATATCGTCTGCGTGCTGGGGGAAAACGCGAAGAAGTGTCAGTGCATAGCCGGCCAGCTCATTTGAACGTGAGGCCTCGTCCTCGGTCTGACCGTCTGATTGCACTAACAACCATCGAATAGCATCTTGGTCAACAAGCCTATCTAGCTGGCGCTTTAGGAACGTATTCAGTGGTAGGTTCGAATTTGCAACTTCAGGTCTCGGTGTCGAATTGGTTGTTGATTTTGATGGCGCAGTATTGAGCCGAAGGATTTTGCGCGTATTCGTCGTTTTCCATGTCGATCACCCGACCACCAACATTTATGAGATCTGTCACCATGGCAAGGAGCCTCGAGACTGCGGATATGTATGCTGTATCACGAGTGTATGAAGCTCGATCGACAGAATCCAAGGGTGCCTCGGTAACGAGATAGACAAGTTGTGCCAATAACCATAGACTCTTGTATGTATCGAGCTCACTCGTTCTCGTCGCACGCTCTGCGCCCTGTATCAGGGCTCTTCGGTCCACAGCAGGTGAGAGTCTCTCCAAAATTATCGACGAATGCGGTTGTGTAAGGAAAGCTGCTGCAAAGCCCTCATGCACATGCGTGATCGGAGATGCATCTTTTAGCGCCCCGCGTACTGTGTCAAGCACCGGTTCTGAAGGGGTCAGCTTCTGTACGACAACGGAGAAGACACCAAAAAAGTCCGCGATGAATTCGGTTGTCAAGCGTTGTCGAGACACCAGATAGCTGAGCAAGCGGCAGAGGTCCTCGACCGTTCGTGTCGTGAGATGGGAGCTCGTAGTCTTCATGTTCGTCTTTGCGATCATACGGAGGGCAGCCAAAGTGCACCGTGCCAAACGCAGATTCCAGTGTGCCGCCGACTCGTTCGTCTCTTCCATCCGTAATCTGCCATAGCGCAGCAGTCTTCCAATATCTGCCTCGTTTCGCTCGCTGTAGAACAGAAAAAGCATCTTCTCGGCCGCCAGCGACTCCTCCTCGCTCTTGAACGCCCCCGCATCTACCGCTTCTTGTACATCAGCGTCCCACTGTGATCGCCATTGGTTCTTGGTCTCGGTACGACTGCGATGACCTCGCCATATCTTCTGAAGGCTCTTAGCCGCGTTGAGCTGGTTTCGCTGCTGTTGCCGCGCAGCTCGTTCCTGCTGAGCACTTTGGAGTGCTTGCTGTGTTCCCTGTCCTTGTCCGACGCTTGCAAAAGGATTCGGTTTCCGTCCGGAGAGGTTGACCTGACGAGGCCTCCGGGAGGCGCCAGTGAAGGTTTGATGCATCCACACGGAAGACCGACTGAAATTCGCACTATAGGGTGACCCGACCTCCCCTCAACTATGTGTCGTTACTATGGTATGTGGCGGTCGTGGTTGTAGATATTAGTAAGAGCAATCAGTACAATTAGCTCATAGTTCCTTCTATCATCTTCCGTCATCCGCAAACGACCGGACGGCTGGAAGCCCGACACATGCGATCCCCGCGAAACCTTCTTTACACGGACGGCCAAATCGACCAAAGCGCAACGTCCGGCGAAACCGTCCGACTTCACCAATTCCCAAGGCCTTTTGATGCGCTGATACTCGGTATAGCGGCTAAATTCCACATCCGGCAAGCTGACTTCAGCTGTCCGTATGAGCTGAAGTTAGCCTCGTGCTTCGATAGAGTGCCGAGATCAGCCCTGAGAGCTGATGCAGACGGTCGACTGGCGGCACAGCTAGACGTTGAGGACGCAGTAGGCTTTGGCAGCGTTGATTACTGTCCTTGTGTCGTCAGCTATAAAGACAGTTGCGATTCATCGTGCGCATGCCTGATGGTACCAAGTTTTGAAGAAGGGAGAGCGAGCTCAGACCGTCTGCTCTCTGAACGTTCTGGCCACGACAGTAGAGATCTTGAGCTACAGCCGAGTCCGCCGAGTCTTTTGAGCGATCACACCACAATGGACACTCCTCGAAAGAATTTACCCTCTTCCACTGTACTGGAGCCACGACCTGCTGATGCCACAGAGGCTGGAGATGAAGTAGAATCGCAGCAGTACCGCTCTTACAAACGGAGGTTCTTCGGTCTTGCTGTACTGGTCCTGCTTAATATCGTCGTTAGTTGGGACTGGCTCACCTTTTCAGCAGTATCAACAACATCGGCCGAGTATTTTCACGTGTCCGAGAATGCGATCAACTGGCTAAGCACGGGGTTTCTCTTCGCTTTCGTCGTCGTCTCTCCATTCACAATGTGGACGCTCAATAAAGGAGGACCGAAAGCAAGCATAATCGCCGCTGCTTCGCTCATCTTGGTCGGTAACTGGATACGCTACGCCGGGGCGCGAGCCACGGAGGGTCGTTTTGGAGTCGTAGTATTTGGACAAGTCATCATCGGTTTCGCTCAGCCATTCTGCCTCGCTGCACCGACACGGTATTCCGATATGTGGTTCAGCGACACAGGGCGAGTCTCCGCAACCGCGGTCGCCTCCCTAGCCAACCCCCTCGGAGGTGCCCTTGGCCAGCTTATCGGCCCGCTGTGGGCGACCTCCTCCTCCAGCATCCCGAACATGGTTCTCTACACTGCAATAATCTCGTCCATCGCCTCTCTCCCGGCCTTCTTTATCCCCTCACGGCCACCAACACCGCCCTCAGCCTCCTCTTCCGCCCCGAAGCTGCACTTCCGACCCTCCCTCTCGGCTCTCGCGCACAACACATCTTTCTACCTCGTCCTGGCTCCCTTCGCAGTCTATGTCGGCTTCTTCAATGCCTTCAGCAGCCTGATCAACCAGATCCTAGCACCATACGACTTCAGTGAGACACAAGCGGGTATCGCGGGCGGTATCCTGATTCTCGTGGGTCTGATCGCCTCTGCAATCATCAGCCCTCTCATCGACCGTACCAAGGCGTATCTCATCGCCATCAAGGTCTTTGTGCCGCTCATCGCGGTCGGATATCTGATCATGGTATGGGTGCCTGAGACTAGATCGGACGTCGCTGCGTATATTGTTTGTGGCCTCATTGGCGCCGCGTCGTTTGCGCTGCTTCCTTGTGCACTGGAGTATCTGGTCCAGATCACCCATCCAGTCAGTCCTGAGATCAGCAGTGTGGTGTGCTGGGCTATTGCTCAGCTTTTGGGCGCCATTTTTGTTATCATTATGGGTGATATGAAGGGTGGTTGGAAAGGTCAGCCCGAAGGTACTCTCAAGAGTGCGCTTGTGTTTGAGGCGGTGGTTGCGTGTGCGATTGTGCCTCTACCGCTGATGCTCGGATGGTTCAAGTCGCAGAAAAGGGATCTGGATAGAACGGGTGCGCCTAGCTTAGGCGCCAGGGAGCGGGTCTCTCAAGCGCTGAATAAAACGAGGTCGATGGGTGGATACACGGATGCGGAGGAGGGCCCTTCTTCATCTAGATCATGATTTCATGCTATTTACTGCTGCTTTTGTATATGATGTAACGATCACGCGACCTCTACAGTCCCAATGGGTGCAGGCTGCCTCAATCTTCTCGCGAAGAACTGCATAACGGGCATCATCTCATCACGGCTTTGGGGCATCGTGTCGCCCTTCCTCCGATACCGCGAGAGCTGGACGTGCTCAAAATTCTTCTTCAGCTTCTCCTCCGCACTCGATGTGACCCATTGACTGTCGACTCCGGAACACACGATGACGGGAGTCTTGCTTTTGTTACCTGATGAAGCAGGTGCTTCCGCAGGCAGTGGGCCACCTATGCTTACGACGCCTCCGAGCTCTTCTTTCATGTTGACTGGGATCCGTGAGTACATGGAACAGTTTTGTAAGCGGGACACTTACGAGCTACGTTCAGCGCGGCCATACCTCCTTGGCCAAGACCGAAGAGGACAACATCACGAGGCTTGTAGCTGCATTTTTCTATGAGACTCTTCTGGATGATCACATCTGAGAGTAAAGCAGTGCTGAGTTTGAAGCCGCCGTCTGGATCAAGGCCATTGGACGAAGAGTCGAAGATGACATCGTCGCACCAGTGGAAATTGGTAGATTCGAAGGGAAGAGCATTAGGAGCCTTGATCGAGATACAAGCTGTGTTCGGAAGATTCAGATTTGTGCCGAGTCCAGTAAATGGAACGTGGGTGCCACCCAAGCCATGAAGTAAGATCAAGATGTTGGTAGGCGGTTGGTTATTTGGTGCTGTTTGTCGAGAATCAGTGAAGCTCGTCGTGGAGCCATGATAGCCAAGCAGATGGAAGTGAGCACGCGATTGGCTAAGAAGTCCATGGTCATAGTACGAGCTATATTTGGATCGACTTACGCGGAGTTACTGTCAAGGTGATGGAGCTTGGAAAATCAGCAGCGGTAGGTAATCGCTTGCAATTCTCCATGTCGACCTTTGCACAAGCGAGCGAGCTCCAGAATCTCTTTCCTGCAGTTGAATGGACTCGGTGCTGTGTTCACCCACAAGCACTCGGCGTCTCCGTGGTGGCTTGAATCTGGCCAAGGGTCTTTTACGATGATCAGGGACTGAGTTTGCCCAGAAGAAGTCCGCAACGAAGAAGTCAGCCAAGACGAGGTTCAGATCGCTTGTGCAAAGCTTCGCGCGCCTCAAGCTTCGTTGCCCAGGCACAAGTTCTGGGCTTTTGTTGACCGCTCATGGTGACGTTCACGTGTTCCAACTTCGCTTTGAAGCTGTTATTGACAGCTTTGCATGTTCTGTTGCGTCTCGGAGGGTACACCATGATGTAGTCCAAGACGGCAGAGTGCACAGATCAGGTCTTGGGTGGTGGCTGATGGTCGAGATCGCCCACGTTCTGTGACAGGAGAAACACAGCCTCGCAAATTGAAATTGGACGAGGGTCTCCAATGCCGCCGAGGGGCATGCTGAGCCACAATTCTGTTGCTTCAATGATGAGATATGTCCAATCAGAGTAAACAGACCACGATTTATGATCTGGACTCCTTCGTTTCAGCATTGAACGAGGGTCGCTTGTGCCTGACTGTCAGTTGGACGCTGACCGCTGGTTGCAAGGTTGCAGTACCCGCTTTCGTCATAATCCTGCAGGCAGACGCGCGAAATCCAGCCCGAATGTTGAAACTCGATGCTAATGGTGGGCCAACTGCATCATGCCCTGTGTTTTCAGGGTCCACGAGGGGAGCTGCTGCATCTGTTGTTTGGCCCGGTGTCCTTTGGAGCTTACATATAAAGCTCTCTTCCTTCACTCTTTCCCCTCACTCACACCACCAATTCATTCAATTGAACCCAATACCCTACATAACCCTTTTCAATACAAATAACAGCCAAGATGTTCGGTTTCGGTATGCTCCACGACCATATCGTTGGCTTCAATGCACTTGCTGACTGCCCCTACCTCAGGCGACGCCCAGGACCAATACCAACAAGTCTACAACGACGACGGTCAGCCAAAGAACGAGGGCAGCTTCGGCCACGAGTTGATCGCCGGTGGTGCTTCCTTCGCCGCCTTCAAGGCCTTCGAGGACCACCAGCGCAGTGAGGGTATGCTACATCACTTCTGCCATCACTACTACAATCATTGATTAACATTCAACAGGCAAGCCAGTCAGCCACCAGTTCGCCAAGGAGCTTCTTGCTGGTTTCGCCGGTGCTGAGGTCGACAAGCTCGCTGAGACCAAGGGCATGGACGAGGTAAAATATCAAACCTTTCGTTCAAGCAATGCAAGATGTTGACATATATTGGTAGTACGACCGCGAGAAGGCCAAGCACAAGGCCAAGCAGAACGCTGAGCAGGTGAGTTCCTCTCTACACGTCTACGCCGGGGACAACAGCTAACATTAACCCAAGATGTACGACCAGCACTACGGTGACTCCGACCAGTACGACCCAAACCAGATGGGTCCACCACAGCACATCCAGGACCAGTGGGGTGGATACTAAATGCATCACGACTTGACGAGAGCATACCAAGCTCAGCATTGAGCTTTGAAGAGTCGGCTCGTTTGATGATTTGCCTGCTTCAATGGCATGGAACGTACACGGGCCATACCTAGATATCGCAAAACAATGAAGTGATACCAATCTCATCTTGTCCGGATCATGATTGCGATGACAGTCTTCGTCCAACCACCATCCGAATGGTCATGGAGAGGTGATAGTCGTGCATCCGTTATACGTCCTTACGAGTTACATCTCACTATTCTCCCGATAGCTATACTGTGGTGCATCAAGTCCATGAGCAGCACAACAAGATCAAAAGAAGTCGCCGTGGTCGACGGCTTGGACAATCCAGTCATGAAAGGGCACAGCGATTTGGTCCAAAAAATACCTTATATTTGGAGCCTTCCAAGGTTAGCACGACAGCAAGAGTGCGGGGTTGCCAAGACGTCTTGCCGTCACATGTGCGATGGCCAAGCATTGGGGGCAGCCGCGAGTCATTTGCGATCCGCTAGGAGATGTCTCCGTCGCAAGTAGTAGATACGGAAAAATCACAAAGGATCGAGACCATCGCTGCATCCATACTCCTAACATCGCGCTGTCACTGGCGACAGACCAGGACAAACGCTGTGTCCCAGCATGTATCGAAGAACCTAAAAGCCTGCATGGTAGACAGCAGTCATGAAATTTGCCAAGTACGAGATTTGATCAGCTTTTAAACCTTGCGACTCAGAGGCTAATCGCATTTAGGGAGCTCGATCAGGAGCTGGTTCCCGAATGGCGCGCCAAATATCTCAACTACAAGGCATGTGAAGCAATCTACACAGTAGCACAGCTCTAATGTCCAGCAGGGCGGCAAGAAAAAGCTCAAGGCCGTAGCGAAGGCAATTCGCAATGCTGGAAAGACACCTGCCTCAGGCAGTCTGAAGGGCAGGTCTCCTTCCGGATTTCCATCTCAGTTCTCGGAATTCAGAGCTCCAGTCTTTAACTACATCAATCGCCCACAGTCGAACGAGCAGTTGCCTGTAGAAGATGGAGGTAGGCGCTCGCGTTCTTTCCATGACGTCCCAAGTGGGGACGCTGAAGACATACTCTCTTCGTTGGCTCTGCCGACGCCCGCGAGAGATCCGACAGAAGAAGATGGACTACAAGGGGATCCAAGATTCCCGCGACTAGGAGGCCGGGGAATGACCAGATATGGTAGCATCATAGGGAGTCCTCCAACCGACGACCACAGCTTCACACCAAGTCAAACAGGAAAGGCGCCATCACTGAGATTGCCTGGACCGGCGCTGGCATCTCAATTAACAAACAGTCCTCAACCGCCAAAGCAAGCTCATGGTCTCGGACTGAAAGATGGAAACGCTCCAATAAAGGGTACAGAAGAATCTCCAACTCTTGATCGAAAAGCCACGAGGCACGCATCTCTGATGCCTAGGCACATAAGCATATTCCAACCAAAGCGCGTGAACTCCATGCCTGGGCCTACGTCTAATCGACAGCGACCGCTAGCGCAACGAATGTTCTCTAATATGCGACTTGGCACTGGGACTCTTGGTAGCCCGGAAAGTATTGCCATGGATGCGTACAAAGAGATCGACGTACGACAGGCCGAGTTTTTCATGTTTCTGGATTCTGAGCTGGAAAAGATCGAAGGATTCTTCAAGCAGAAAGAAGACGAGGCTACCAATAGACTCAAGGTTCTTCGCGAACAGCTTCACGTCATGAGAGATCGTAGAATGGAGGAGGTCGCGCAAGCGCAAATGGCAAAGGACAAGCACCACTCTGGAGTTCCTACGGAAAGGCAGAACTCTAGAAGAAGCGAAGGCGACCCATTACTCTCTGGTGATGGCAACAACAGTCACATACCTTGGATGAAGCCAGTCAAACGTGCGATCACGAAATCTAACGCACCTCACATAGGGAAGCAATTCAACGCTATGAAAGAGCTTGGAACACCTGCAGCACCATTGCCCATTGATCATGACCGAGGAGACTACTCAAGGAAGCCACAACACCTACCCCCATACAGGCAGGCTAAATCCAAGCTCAAACTTGCCATGGCCGAGTACTACCGCGGCTTGGAACTCCTCAAGTCGTACGCAATGCTAAATCGCACTGCCTTTCGAAAGATCACCAAGAAGTACGACAAAACTGTCAACGCTCGTCCTTCTGGTCGATACATGTCAGAAAAGGTCAACAGGGCCCACTTTGTCAATAGCGAGATCATAGACGGACATTTGCAAGCAGTCGAAGACCTCTACGCGCGCTACTTTGAAAGAGGTAGCCACAAGATTGCAGTCAGCAAGTTACGCGCAAAAGGTGCTCGAGCCGGAGACTTCACTGGTAGCGTTTTCCGGAACGGCGCGCTCCTTGCTATTGGCTGCGTCTTTGGTATCGAAGGGTTGGTCTATGGATCTGAGAAGCTCTTTCACCAGGATCCGGTCCTCTCGACCACGACCAGCTACTTACTACAGGTGAGAAGAACGATAACGAGAGCAGCATTGCTCAGCTAATCACCTGCACAGATCTATGCTGGATACTTTCTCATGCTGCTTTTGGCATTGTTCTTCTGCTGGATATGCCGTCTTTGGACCGTGTCCAAAGTCAACTACCAATTTATCTTCGAATTTGACACTCGCCACAGCCTCGATTGGAGACAGCTAGCCGAGGTATGCTCCGAACACGGAATCACTCTCGGGCAATGCTGACAGACAATAGATACCCAGCTTCTTCACCTTCCTTCTCGGTCTGACGCTCTGGCTCAACTTCAATATGATTGGCGGCCAAGTCATGTATATCTATTGGCCTGTCATTCTTATTGGCGTCTCCTTCTTGGTCCTTTTCAATCCGCTGCCTATCCTCTTTCACCGCAGCCGATCATGGTTTCTATATTCTGTCGTGAGTCAGACCCTACGAAGCCGTCTTTTTGTCCTCTAACGCTCTTATGCAGTGGCGGCTTTCCCTCGCAGGCCTGTATCCCGTTGAATTTCGAGACTTCTTCCTCGGAGATCTGTTCTGCTCCGAAACCTATGCTTTGGGCGTAAGTAATGACACGAAGTCAATTAGATTGCACAGCTGACATTCGAGCAGAATATCGAGCTTTTCTTCTGTCTGTATGCCCAACATCCTCCCTGGACAATGCCTACATCGTGCAACTCGTCACATTCGAGATTGCTCGGATTTTTCGCTGCACTGCCGGGTATTTGGCGCGCTCTCCAGTGTATACGACGTTACAAGGACACTAGGAATGCCTTTCCCCATCTTGTCAATTGCGGCAAGTATATGTGCACAATACTCTATTACATGAGTCTCAGCATGTATCGCTTCAACCACGGCTACTCCTACAAGGCATTCTTCATCTTCTGTGCGACGATCAACGCTATCTACTGTAGCTTCTGGGATGTCATCATGGACTGGAGTTTGCTGGATCCCCATGCCAAGTACAGATTCCTGCGTACGACGCTCGCCTACAAAAGCACATGGCCCTACTATTGTGCGATGATTATCGACCCACTTATTCGTTTCAATTGGATCTTCTACGCGATCTACACAGAAGACGTTCAGCACTCGACCATTGTATCCTTTCTTGTTGGCCTGACAGAAGTCTGCCGTCGAGGAGTGTGGGTCATCTTCCGAGTAGAGAACGAGCACTGCACCAATGTTCACAAGTTCCGCGCATCGAGAGACGCGCCTCTACCGTACGAGCTGGCTTCATCGTCCACGACGACATTGACCAGTAACTCACCGCAAGGGCCGACAGCTCAGACTGCCGAAGGAATGCAGTCGAATACCGAAGGTCCAGATTTGGCCCAATACCGACCATCACCAGCAGCCCAGTCACTTCAAGCGACGGGTACGGACCTAGCAAGAGCCCAATCCCTCTCCCAACGGCCTACCGATGCCTTGCGCCGCAGGAGGACTGACACTCACCTCGACTCACCTGTTGCGCGGGCCATCAACCGTGTCGGAACATTGCTTCATACCGCTCACGCGCAGGACTTTGAGAGAAAGCGAAAGCCTGAGCTTGGCACCACAGTTGCAGACGAAGATGACGACGACGACGAAGACGACGATACTGAAAGTGACAACGAGCGACCAGCGTCCGCTTCTGGAGTGATGCCCCGCCCTCGAGCTTATCACTCGGACACCGCTCGACCTGTTCAGTCGGATGACAGCGATCTCGAAAGAGGACCTATGGATGAACGTATAGCACGCGAGTCGACTCCAGACCAAATACCCAGTGATGTGGTGCCGATCGAAGGACTGCGACGAGCTAACGAAACACTGGACAGAGCCAAAGCTTTACCATGATCCGCCTGGCGTGCGAGCTGCGTTTCAAGCGTACATAATGATTGATGAGGACTGTCCGTATATCTAATACCCTAGAGTCTATATAGCATAAACAAAGGGTTTTCTTTGTGTAATGCAGATCAGAGTGCACTCATGTAAGCGATGTCGTGCAATGATCGACCAATATAGAGTACTGTAGCGCTTAACGATATTATAGTACTTGCATGAGCCGGCGCGGCTCGCGTCTGTTTAGTGTTCATCTTGTGTGGAGAAAAGGGTCCAGTCTTGATCGTCCCTTCGCGCGTTTCAGGGCTGAAGCGCGCAACTTTATTGTGCTTACCTACATGTCTTAGTTCAGCCAGCCTTCTCTACACAACAATCCCCTTTCAGCTGCTCTACTTGACTACAAGTAGCCAGCGACATTCGATATTGGTCACCCGTTGATGTGCGCACGTCAAATCGATTCCTTCTCTGCATCGAAAAACAATTGCGCAAATACATCATAGCAACTTCTGGCTTGATCCGTCAAGCAGTTAGCTATGGGTTTCCTGAAGCATCTCAGATCGAAGTCACGGCTGAAGGACGAGAATAGCCCGAAAGGCTCACGGTTCAGTAATCCAGCTCACTATGGACGCGATTTTACACAAAGGCTTCCCAATGACTTGATAAAGATGATTCTCATCGAGGTGTGTCCTCATACACAGGACAACTCATACATTCCGAGCGAGAATTCGGCGTTGGGCGAGGGGTGCATGCTTTGCGACCAGAGGGATCTTGCGAAAGCGGCTTCGGTGTGCAGGAAATGGTATAACATTGCACAAGACCTTCTGTAAGTTCTCACGTGAGCAATGCTAGTACTATTTACTGACTGCTGGTGTAGATACTCGTCCGTTCGAATCGATGCCGTACACTTCTGTCAACTCGAAGAGACCCTGGCTGAGAAACGCAAGAGAAAGTCATTCTTGAAATCATCGGTGGAAGCTGGAGAGGTGCCTGCAATCCGTCTATCGCTATTCTGTCGCACGGTACGTGAATCGCCAATTCTGGCGACAAAGGTAGAACTCCTGAAGTTACCATATATGACAAGAGAGACGTGCAAGGGGGATCTGGCGAGAACAGTATCGGCTCTACCAAATCTACAGTATGTCGACCTTCCAGACGGCATTGCGACAGGAGATCCGAGTTGTCAGACCTTGTTGGTCGAGCTGCAAGCGAGGTGTCCAGAGATCAGGCGGATGAGTTTTAGGTCTGGTTCTGAGCATACTTTCGAAACACTACACAGGGGATACTGGCAGAATCTGCAAGTGCTTGAGGTCTCTGGCCTTTCAATGGAACCGAGCTCATTGCGGATCATCCTTGGCTCTTTCCCAGTCTTGCACGAACTGTGCTTATCCGACCTGCCATGGTTGGACGACACGATCTTCATGTCTTCTCCTATGCTTCCAGAATTCCCACCATTACACACGCTATCTTTGGAGAACACCCCTTTGATCACTACGGCCGGTCTAACGACGTATCTTTCATTACCACAGAACCGCGAAGTACTTTCTACGCTCTCTTTGAACGGCACCGGAATAGCAGTGACCGACATTCACGCTTTCCTTTTTAACGCGCCAAACCTGGTCTATCTAGCGGTCTTCGACAGCGTCTCTCGTAGCATCGCCCTCAACATTGCCGAAATGCCCACTTTGGCGTCTATCAGCCTCCAAACAATCCATTTCGAAATCACCGACAGCGACGACGCCCACGGCCTACAACGGCCATCATCATCCTACTACGCATATCTCGCGCGCTCCATTCACACAGGCAAATTGCCCGCCCTGCACTCTGTCTATGTCCGAGACGCCGAGTTCCCTGAAATGCTGCTACTTCCCCAACCTCGCACCTCGCCCAAGATCAACTCACCCAACCCAACCGCCTCGCCAAAACCGCTCTCGACACCCCATCTCCTGGCACAACACTTCGGCCCCTCAGACTCCTCCTTCACCCAGCCCCTCTCGGTCTACACCAAACCCCTGGACGAGCTCGACTGGATCCACACCCTCGTAACGCCCCCCGCCGACGGAAAACAAGCCCGTCTCTCGTGCGCACGCCCACTGAGCCAATACGCCGCCGCGCGCGGCCTCGGCCCACAATGGACCGACAACGGCAGCAGGAAGAGCGTGATGGTAGGCAACGGCTTCGGCGGGTTCCTCGCCGTGCCGGCCGAGGACGCACCATTCCCGCGCCCAGTGAGCGCGGCTAGTAACCGTTCGTTCGGCAGTCTGGGACAAGGCCAGTGGGGCAGTGGCGCCAGTGTGCACAGTCTCAGCCCCAGTATGGGCGGACTGAGTATTAGAGGGAGCCCGGCGATGGGCGCGGAGGGATTCTTGAGGCCTGCGGCGGGCAGTGTGGGCAGTGCGACTGCTAGTAATCAACGGGCGAAAGGCGGCAGGAATGATCTTTGGCGGTAGGTGGTGGGGTGAATGATTACGACTCTTTTGTTGCGTCGCGTTGCGATGCTTCTTCGTTAGGGCAGGAGCGATGATATGTGCTTGAGAAAGCAGGGAGGGAAGGAACAGGCGATTTCATGATGTAGTCTTTGATACCCAAGCGAATCCAATACCAGTTAGTGCAACATTGTCATTACGTGCGCGACCATCACTAGCAGTGATTGGGTCAACATCTACATGTAAGGACAATTCTCCATTACCTAGGACCTGCCTTGTTCGAGGACTTCATCGAAATGACGTAAGATGCATCACTGGCTCTACAGAATGCGGATATATATAAGACCTATCCCCCCGTTCCTTTCCTCTTTGTCAGCAGGACATCATCTGCAGCTCCGTTCCGCCCCATGGCTGGCGGAGCCCCTAGAATTTCATCGTGGATCCTTCGCGATGCTGTACATGTGCATTCTCGCACACTTCAGCAGACTGTTCTTCAGACAGTTCAGTAGACACTTCGGGGTACTCAGTGGGGGACTTTTCAGAGGGCACTTCAGGCAACGACGCGCAGGACAGATCAGCAGACTGCATGGCGAACTGTTCAGCCAACACTTCGGCCCACATCACGGAGGACTTTGAGGGGCCCGGTTCGGACAACGACTCGTCGGCTAGTTCACTAGACAGCCTTGCGAACTGTGCAGCAGACACTTCGGCAGGCGATTCGCAGGCAGATCTCTGGGCGTTTCCGCTTCTCCCGTGCAGCGACTGCACCAGTACCCACCGCCAGGATAAGCAGTAGGTGCATTCCGCTTAGGAACGCGCTGGTTGTGTCTGTCATTGGGATAAACAGTGAAGACGGCTATAACCCTGAAGCCTGAGAAACTTTCACTTACAGCTCACACGCGCAACACATGGGAAGAAGCGTAATATGCAAAAGCCTCGCGGGCAGGGGGTATTTTCATATCTACAGTCCATCATCAAATCAGACTCGTCCTCAATCCACCTACGAGTTGGCAGCCACAGCAGCGAGACCAGCCATTAGGGCCGCGACAGCGGCGGTCACAGCATCCGTACTCAGAGGCTGGGCGTTCTTACTAGGAGACGCACTCGCCGGGGCAGCGGCGGCTTTCGTCGCGGTCGGCGCCGTAGACGCACTGTTCGTGGCGTTGACGATCTTGGCAGGCTGGATGGTGACGTTGGCGCTGGTCATGAGCGCCGGCGCGTTATCCACCAACAGCGCCTGCAGGACTTCCAGAGCCGAGAGATCTTGACCCACACCCGAGGAGCCATCGTATGAGCCCGTGTACCACTTCTGACCGCACTGTGTGCCGGTTGAGCCACCGGAGCAGGCTTTCGCGGCGCCGTTTGCAGAGGCACGCAGGAGAGGCTGGATGGTCGCGGCGGTGAATGGGGCTACGATGCTGGTCTTGCCCATGAAGCGAGACAGGTAGGCTTTGAAGCTGTACTGGTCGTTGTCGCACGTTCCTATCGGTTCGCAAGCTTCCTCGTACATGATGTCAGTAGCGTTCTTGTAAGGGCTGAAGAAGGTTTTTGCGGCGGCGTTGACGAGGCCGGTGGTGCGGTTGGCCCACATTGTCTTGTCGGTGCCGTTGGTGTAGTTGTACATGATGGCGGTACCGTACATGAATATGGCGGGTTCGTAAGACCATTGAATGTGGTTCAGACTGGTGCAATTCTGGGTGTCGTCGGTGCCGTCAAAGACCAGGTAGTCAGGACTGATAAGGCCTACCCTGGTTGTCCAGTCATATATGGTGTTTGCCCAGTCGGCGTAGGTGCTGTTACCGGTGTAGCGGGCGAGTCTGGCGGAGATCTGGAAGAAGGCACCATTGGAGACGGAGTTCTTGTAATCGTAGCCAGCGTTGAATGAAAAGATCTGCCATTTGAGACCACCTCCGCAGCTTCCGGAGCCCCATCTTGGAACCATGGTATTGAAGACATTCTCTGCCAATTCCAACCAAGTAGGAGAACCCTCTGGTGCCTCTGGGTATCCGTATTCCAGAGCAGCAAGCACAGCAAAAGCCCAGAAAGCCTGATCGTCGTTGCCCAAAGATGAATAGTATGCGGTAGGCATGTAGTTGTTGTCTTGGCCGACCTGGGCCATGAGGGCTTGTGTTACTGCAGCATTGTTGGAGGAGTCGTTTGTGTATGCCCAGTAGTCAATCATGCCTCCCCATACAGCTCCTGCTTCCCACCAGTAGAGAGGTGCCGGAAGGGTGCCAACCTGAGTTGCAGGGATTCCAGTAGCGTTGTTGACATATTTGCTCATGAGGCTGTAGGAGACGATGGAGGTGGCATTGCGAATTGATGCTGGAGGAGAGAGACATTAGCGGTTTGGAATTTGGAGAATAGAACCGGAACATCCGCTACCCACCAGAGGAGTTGGTATCAAGCTGGATAGAGACCACCTGCTGCAGACCGGCAGCGACAAGCAGGGCAACACTGGTACCACGCATTATGAATGACTCGAACCAAGAAGAAAAGAAATGCTGGAAATGATAATGCGGAAATGGGTATCCAGAAAGCAAAGGAAGCAAACGCTACAAATGCAAATGCTGTGTGTTGGTGAAATAATGTAATTCACCGGCGACCAGTAAATAAAGTGTGAGATGTGACGCGCACTGTTGAGTGTTGATTCCGGAAGCGCGGCTGCTCAACTGGGCTGTTCTCCTGGGCGGCTCGGCGACGATGACGATCTTCACGTGCAATGATAAGGTACCTAAGGTAATAATCAATCTCTTTGTCCCGTCAGGGGTATCAAGTAAGAAGGAACATTTTTATCTTATTTAGGAGCTCGTCAGAAGAATAGGAAGTGACAACAATAGAATGAAACACGATCATGAAACAAACTGCCGTGAGGTGCCCTGGGCATCACGAACTCCGACTGAGACATGCGGAGAAAGAAAGCAAGGAACTGAAGCTTCCAAACATCCAAGGTTTGGCGCCTAGAGTTGCTGCTACCGTAGGCATTTTTGTCAGACGCGTCGAGCGCACGATTGAGTCCGTTGGTCACGAATGTGGTGAGAGTACATGTAGACGCTGAGAAGTGGTTTCTTTCAGGTACTGTATGAGAGGAAGGCGCGCCTATACTGTAGTAAATACTGTAGTAAGTCTTTCCGCACCTACTGGATTCCGGAGTCCCGCCTCGACCGATCGACAGCAACAAATGAAATAAAGTGTACAGGGCCCATGCTGACGCCCGCTTGAACTCATACGAGTATGGGACGAGGAAGGAACTGCACAGGTTATCGGATCATCTGAAAGATCACATCCGAAGCCCTAAATTAGATACCTACCTTGCCCACCACAGCTGGAGGTCTCGACCACCTGCACTATTCGCAGTGATGGACACAGAGACCTCGAAGCTGTGATGGAAAATTTACAGATGTCGGTTTCACAACGCAACGGGCAGCCACGCTCGGAAACCCATGCATGATGCGACTGGAACTTCCTCTGCGGTATTCCTCCGTTCAATCAGGCCACGTTACTGGCGGCATGGTAGAGTCACACGATCAAGGCTACAGTACATGTACTGCTGCATCGCGTACGTCCGTAGGCCTGATTTTAGAAAAGTGCATGCCATGGTAAGGTAATCCCATGTCACGCGAGGAACCGAGGCATGACGTAGACTGACACCGTTATCTGTAGCTGGCGCACAACTTTTTGTACAGCCCACCGTGCGATGAATGGTTGAGTGTGCGGTACTGTAGTGACGGTACTGTACTGTACTGTACTGTACCTGCAGACCCTGCGAGTGTTCTTTAAGTAGCTTCGTGGAAGGCTGGAGAAATCGCACCAGGGCAGGGCAGGGCAGCTGCTGATCACGCTTTCTTTTCGGCGTCATCCGATCCATCACTCCTCGGCGTATAATTATATAAAGCGCCTCGACCCTGCACGCTGTCAAACGTTCTTAGAACTCTATCGCACCACGATTTTATGTCCTCCTGCTTCACCAAAACCAGCATATTCACCTTCACACCCCTCAGGAGTACTAGCCTGGCGATAGGATATACACCCTTCATCACCACCACCACCCGCAAAATGTCGTCCGCAACCTCCTTCCACGACTTCAAGCCGCTCAACGCGATGAAGAAACCCTACCCGCTCTCAAACCTCAAAGGCAAAGTCGTCCTGGTCGTCAACGTCGCCAGTAACTGCGGCTTCACCAAGCAATACGCGACCCTCGAAGCCTTGTACAAAGAGATGAAATCCAAATACCCCAACCAGTTCGAGATGGTCGGCTTCCCGTGCAACCAGTTCGCGGGCCAGGAGCCGGGCGAGGACGACGCCATCCAGGCCTTCTGCACCCGCGACAAGGGCGTCACCTTCCCTATTCTCGCCAAGACCACCGTCAATGGCGCCGGCGCTGAGCCCGTGTGGGAATGGATGAAGGCTGAGAAACCCGGTCTGTTGGGCTTGAAGATGGTCAAGTGGAATTTTGAGAAGTTTTTGATCGGGAGAGATGGCAAGGTCGTCGAGAGGTTCAGCAGTCGCTGGGATGCCCCTGATCTCAAGCCGTATATCTTGAAGGAGTTGGAGAACAAGGCGTGAACGAGGATTCGTTTAATACCAAGGGTAGAGTTTGGATACCTTGTGCTACTGTGTGTCAGAGGGAGGAGAGAGAGAGAGTATGTGTGTTACCGAGCTGGCGTGTCTTGGTTCGCCGATTGAGTAAGAGACATAAAAGATACCCTGTCCAATGCATTTTTATTTCAGGACATTCCGGTTTTGTTTCGAGATCTTTGCTTCCATTTGACCGACCACTGGACAAATGTCACGACCGCATAACTATTTGCGAGACATACAAACTCTACACAGGCTCTGCAGTGTTGAGCCAGTCAGACAAGGACAGACCGGAAACGACGAGGTCGTGTTGAAGGAAAATCAAATACAACATTCGAGGAACACAAACTACAAACTAACACGTCCAACAAAACCAGAAGATACAAAATTCAGTGCTCCAGTACTATTCCAGAGATAACCGAAAAGAGGGTCGTAAAGTCGTGAGTCGTGACAGAACAAAGCATTCATCCATGTTCCAACCAATGTCCTCAGACGAGAACTCCAGAAGCGTTATGGGAGAAAGCGTTAGCCGCGTGGCCGATCCTGTCGTCCGGTTCCATGGTCTGTGGTCCATTGCCATGACGATGGCGTCCTTTTCCTTCCATGCCGGGGCACCATCACGAATATACAAGAGAACTTGCGCAATAAATCAGAGTCAGTAGGTCGCTGTCCAAGCCAAGCCAGCGTTTCCAGAAGAGTTGTATCCTCGATTTATTCACCACAACGAGCCATGTCTTGGACATCAGCATCGCCTCTTCTTCGACCCTCCGGCACCACTGACTCGCTTACCCCTCCCCTCCTTCTCTTCCTTCACGGTCGTCGCGGCGACCTCATCACTCGACTTCTTGTGCACACGCTTGATGTGGTCTCGGAGATTATAAGCCCGTGGAAACCCGCGCTCTGGTCTCGACCGATCGCAGTCGGCGTAAGGGCACAGGTTCGGCTTTGTGCCGTGGCCGTGTAGACCGTGGGCTTCGCGCTCGTGGCGGAGAAGACACGCTGTGCTGCTGAATGAGTAGTCGGTGCAAGATGTATGCTTGCATCTGAACGGCTTGAGGTGCGAATCGATGTATTTACTACCGTGTGTGGTTAGTAGCCGAGAATATGCCATAGACGTTCCATATGAGACATTGAAGACTAGAATGAAACTACTTTACGTACTCGTAGTTGCATTTCAGCGTAGCTGGTTCATGCTTGCATTGTCCTCTGATACGGAAAGGACAATGATACAGCTTGTCGACTGCGTGAGGGTAAGCTCTATACAGCGGATCTGTTCGCTGGCCACTCTCGTATTTGCTGCTGCTGGAGTGATTGGTCTGCACTGAGTCGCGTCTTCTGCCCTCATCGCGCGGCGCGAGTGGGGGCATCATCTGGAGCTCTTTATATGACGATGCTTTCTGCGACGAAGAACGACCTCTCGTGCTTGATTCTGCCCTGTCAGATGGTATCGGGATCAGACGCGGCCCTGTGTTCGATCTGTAAGCACGAGAAGAGGCAGTCACACGAGAACCAAGAGCACTGGCGTTGGCTCTAATCGAAGCCATGTCATCCACTCGTGACGGTAAGACATTGTATGTGGTCCTGGGTTCATCCTGGGGTTGTGTCGCTCCTTCCGGACGTCCATGGATTTGTCCTTGAGGATATAAAACCTGGGGATAGAAACCTGGTACGAGATCCTGGAAGTCCTGCTGAACCTGGTCCTGGTATGGTAGGTGGGGGTCCTGGCGGTGGTGGTCCTTATATCCATAATGGACTGATGTGGATCCGAAATCCATATCATTACTTACGAAACCTGCCGTTCGGGACGGGACAGGCTGCACGTCAATACTATGAGACATGTTTCCTTGGTAATGAGCTCGCGTGTCTGGTATCAGACCTGTTATGGTGCTTGAAACATCATTTATTTCAGCATATGAGCCAGCATCCGAAAACCCGGAGAATTCCATTGCAGGCTCCGAAGATGAAAGTACACAGTCCTCCTCATTGATGGCCTGGTTCCAGGTGTCTCCGGGCAACGACCAGTTCCTGTGGCCCTGGTAAGAAGGAAGTCCAGAAGGATTCGAGTACGGGCCATGTCCAACCGAAGTCGGACCTTGTTGATGTGTCTCATGATAGTCCAGGGCTGCACCAGTGTGGATCCACTGCGAGTAGTCGAGGTCATCGCCAGTGTCGGGGCAAGTGACCGCGAACCTGGTAGGCCCCTTGTACGCATCCGCGGTCTCGGGATATATGTCGGCACTCATGTCCTCAATCGAGTTCAGGAGCTCCTGCGGCCAGCCAAAGTTACAGAAGCTCTCAGGTGATCCTTGGCAATCGGAACCGCTTTCCGGTGGAGAAAAAGAAGAACAGTCCAATGCCCGACTCCGACAGCTCTCAATGTAGCAGTGTGTTGACCACGAAGTTGAATGTCCGGGCGATCGTAGAAGGTCACTACAGAAAGGAAGAATCAGCGCTTGGCCAAAACCAAACATAACGAAAGTGGGAAGCAGGATTGGCGATGCAGTTGGTGAAGATCAGGCGTGATGGCATAAGCACGAGTACAGATCTTATGAGCCGTTAGTAAAACAAGAATTGTGTTGAGGCTGGGACAACAAACCACGCCAGAAGCAGAGTTTGACCGGCCTATGGGGTGGTCAAGACTGACGCCAGGTTTACTGTCGTAAAGTCGCATCTATCTCTATTCCACCAGTACTCAAAGGTGGAGTCGTCCTGTTCGGATGAACATACAGTCCAAGAAACATAAGAGCCCAAGAGATAAGCTTGAATATTGAGACAAATCGATCTGATGTCCTGCCAGATAGCACGGGGCGGTAATTGGCTAGTTGCATGAGTTCAGAGTAATGGCTTTGGGAATCGGCCAATTCATGCCATGAGGTATCCACCCGGAGATAAGGGTGCGTTAAGTGTCTTGGGCAGTCGATAATCTCTCGAGGAGAGCCTTGAAACCCTCATAATGCGTCGAAGGTGGTACATTCTTCCATCGTCAGTCACCTAAGCGGGCTTTATTACCCTCATATGGGCACACAAACCCCCTGCTTCGGACATGACGGCGTCAGTCTGCAAGGTCCGGGAGTCCGGGGTTCCATTGGTAACATCCAGATCCATGATTCCAATCCATTGGTTCATGTCCGGACGGACTACCTACCTCGATGATAGCAAGCTCATATGCTGCTTGAACAAATCCATGGAGATCCTGGGAGTGGAACCGGTCCTTGACTATTCAAATGACAAAGGCTCAAAGCAATGCAACAAAACAAAATAAGCTAAGATACCTGTCATCAAAATAGTCCTGAGAGTTGTGGCGATATGTCATCCTGGGGAAATTGGTCCTTGGAATGTCCTGGGAAAACGCCTCAATGGAAGTGGGAAGTCCTCAATGTTTCGTGGTCCAGATCAGTATAGAAAAGATGTAGGAATCGTATCAACGCCCAATGCTCAGATACTATGATACGAGAAGAAGTGTAAAAAAGTGAGAAGAAAAGGGGGTGGGGGCAGCGAATGATATGGACTCGGCGGCTGCATCTTCGAGCAAGGAAACAAGCGGGGAATTGGCGCTCAATACTTTTCGAAAGGGTGTAGTGGATGACAGCATAAAGGTGATAGACAGGAACAATGTTGATCTGTGGTTGGACGGTAATGAGCTTGGAGATGTGATGGGGTGCATAATTAATTGATGATACGCATGGTTTCGCACGAATTGTAGAATGCCACGTCAGTCGGGGTGTGCGAAAGTTGCGTTGTATCCAGTCAGAGTGCACACGAGAGGCACCTAATCGGAGTGATGCCTGCTATCGAGCCATCTGCAATAGGCAAGGCTGGTCTTGGTATTGCGTCGTAATTCATTTGTTCTTCCCACCGGTACTCACACCAGATTCGAGAGAGTAAAGCGATACCGATCATCGCAATGTGTGCTTTGACTAGGGTACGAACGAGCGACCACCCTTTCTCCCACCAGTCGTGCAGGAGAGACTGGGCTTTCAAGCTTCTTCAGCAATATCGAGGCATGATCTATACCGCGACACAGTCCGAGCTGTAGCGATGATCGAAGGGTCGGCGCAGGTGATGTGTTGCACAAAGATCGTTGGGTGGGGAGCGAACATCGTTCACCGCAGCTCGTGGTAATTAAGCTCAGATATAAGCGTTTTTCACGTGATCAGCCCCGGATTCTTCTTCGGGACTTCTGGAAGGTTGGCGACAGAAGGGGTCCATTCATTCAGCCCCAAGTCACATCGATCTTCCTATTAGTAACACATACGAAGATCCGCCATCACACCACCAGTATGCCGTCTGCTATATCACCGGCGCTGCCTAATGTACCGCAGCCGAAAACGGACCTCTCGAATAAACTACCACGTCTGACACCTCGACGAGCCTCACGACAACAAGAGGTTCCGGCCAATCCAGCCCCGGAAACCCCTTCGTTCCCTTCTCCGCCTGCATTCGACACGATCCTATTTTTTAGCCCAGGTCGCCGGATACTGTCAAAGAAGGACCATGAGCTCTTCCTGGCTTCCCCGACCAAGGATCTCATCACCTCCTTTGTGTTTACCGTCTCGGAGTCGATAGCCGACACTTCCATTACTTCCGTAAAGAGCCGCGAGACAATCCCTGTGATTGATACTATTCTGGCAATTCTTGATGAGAGTGAGAAACTGGTTGAGCAATGCCCGGCTGAGGACACTGGAGGTTCGCGCTTCGGCAACCGAGCTTTCAGGACATATCTGGACGAGGTGGAGAAAAGGCTGAAGACGTGGCATGAGAAGCTCGGGATGTCACACGATGATGCCATAAATGAGGTTTCGACGTATTTGGAACACTCGTTTGGAAACAAGACGCGAATCGATTACGGCTCTGGTCACGAGCTCAACTTTGTCATCTGGTTACTCTGTCTAAACCGTATCCAAATACTGCCGCAGTCTACATTTCCTCAACTAGCATTGCTTGTCTTTCCTCGGTACCTTCGAGTGATGAGGGCAGTACAAGCGACATATTACCTTGAGCCCGCCGGTTCGCATGGTGTATGGGGTTTGGACGACTACCAATTTTTGCCCTTTCTGTTCGGCGCAAGCCAGCTGCAACATCATCCTCACATCAGACCAATGAGCATTCACCAGAAACTGATCCTCGAGGAATGCGCGAAAGACTATCTCTACCTCGATCAGGTGGCTTTTGTCAACAGTGTCAAGAATGTCGATGGATTGAGATGGCATAGTCCGATGCTGGACGATATCAGTTCGGCCAAGAATTGGACCAAGGTCGAGGCCGGCATGAGGCGAATGTTTCTTGCGGAAGTTCTTGGAAAGCTCCCGGTCATGCAGCATTTCCTATTTGGCGGTCTAGTGCCGGCGGTGGAAGGCATGAACACAGAAGACAGCGCCGGCGTGGCTGGTGAAATGGACGAACCAGAAGGTGGCGAGGGAGTCGTCATGGCTGATGGCATGAAACACGTGCACGCTGAAACGACAGGCTGGGGAGATTGCTGTGGTATCAAAGTTCCTAGCACTCTTGGAGCGATGCAGGAGCAGAAGAAGCAGGGTGTCGGTCAGGGACTTAGACGTTTGCCATTTGACTAGATCATCTATATACCCCATTCACGACAAATGAGACATGTTCACGAATACCTCTGACTATATCCGCAGGCTTGTCCTGCCTAGACGTTCCCGACTGTTCGATTGACCACTGCCGTGAGGTGCACAAGGTCACAAGAAGAGTTCATACCTCGAGCCGATATTTCGCCGACCTGTTGTCGACCCCGGATTGTAGTTGTACAGCTAGGTAGCCAACTGTCAACCTCAGACTATTGCAACCATCACTCCTCGTACGAACCACAATCTCTTTTGGCTTAGTACGTCGCAAATAACAACACGTCATACGAACAATCAAGAACGCGCAACAAGCCGGTACAATGGATCCCTACTCAGCAGAAGGAGGTAAGCAACCAATGTTCAATTACACAAGCACACCTCCTGACCCCTCTCAGAGCTAGTAAACATCCACACAGCCTTTCACCAAGGACAGTACCAAGAAGTGCTAGACTTCGACACCTCCGCCTTCTCCTCCAGCAACACGCTCCCCGCGCGCATCCTCAAGATCCGCGCCCAATGCGCCCTGAAACAAAGTACCGCCGCGCTCTCCTCAATCAGCAGCTCCGAAGCCTCCTCAAGCCCCGACCTCGCCGCCGCACGCACACTAGCCACATACCTGCAATCGCCGTCCCCGACATCATCAGCGGTATCCGAAGCCGAGTCCTTGGCGGAGAAGCACGGCGATAACCTGACGGTGCAATTGCTGTGCGGAACGGTGCTGGCGGACGCGGAGAAGCAGGAGCAGGCGCTTGCGTTGCTCGGAAGGCATCAGGGCAGTCTGGACGCCGTGGCGCTGATTGTGCAGATCCACCTCGCGATGAACAGGGCTGATTTGGCGGCGAAGGAGGCGAGGAGCGCGCGGGGATTCGCGCAGGACGCGCTTGTTGTTAATTTGGCCGAGGCGTGGGTTGGTGTTCGCGAGGTATGTTTATCACTTTTGGGCTGCGGATTGATCGGGGCAGAGTTGTGCTGACACGTCACCTTACAGGGCGGAGAAAAGTACCAGCAATCCTTCTACGTCTTCGAGGAGATGGCGCAAGCACCATCGAGCCAGTCCGCGACATCGTTGGTCGCGCAAGCTGTCTCGGAAATTCATCTCGGTAGACTGCCAGAAGCTGAGACGGCGCTGCAGCAGGTGCTGCAAAAGGACCCACAGAACGCAGATGCCCTGGCCAACGAGGCGGTGCTGAGGACCATTCAAGGACAAGACGCCGAGGCGCAGGCGGCCCGTGAGAAGCTCTGGAGCGTGGACAAGAACCATCCGTTCCTCGTCGAGATTGCAAAGAAGAAGGAAGCGTTTGCGCAGGCGGCTGCCAAGTACAACCCCAAGTTTGAGCCATAAAGTGGATATAGAAATGCTCCAGCTACCCGCGCACGGGTATTGATCTCATAGAACGCATGTCTCATGAAAAGCCCAGGTCAATGTCTTCGTAATCCGTCACCGCTATGCATATAAAATGCTCTTTTCCACGCCTCTTCGCAATACCTTCTCGATACCTCGCCCCCTAAAACCTCAACTTCGGTCCAACGAACACCAACAAAAACGCACCCAGCCACAACGCAGCAATAATCGCATACAGCTTGATCCGGCCATACCATCCCTGGCCCTCAGTCATCCGTCTCAGCGTCCCCATCCGCCGTTCCGCGCCCTCCATGCCCAGCACATTCTTATCCAGCCCCTCAGCCGCGCGGTCCACAGTGCTCTTTCCGCCCTCGATCTGCGCGCCAATCTGCATGGTCGTCGCCTTCAGCGCCTGCGCCAGCGACACCAGCGACGAGGAGATCTGGTCTTGCGTCTGGCGGTCCGAGTCGAGGAGTGTCTCGCGGTTCTCCAGGGAGCGCGAGGGCGAGGGCCGGCGGCCGGCGAAGAGCGACGAGGACGACGATGTCGCCGTGTCGGGTTGTTGTGATGGGCCTGGTTGCCGTGACCGCAGCATCGGCTCCGAAGATGTGGTGTTGAGGTCTATGCTCGCGTTTGCGTGCGCGTCGGTGCGGGCTGGTGCGAAGGAGTGGGCGGGCGATTCGTCTTCGTCCGAGGAGGTGTCGTTGTCGTCGTCGAGGCTGTCGAGTTCTAGTAGCCGTCGGTTCAGTCGCTTGATCAGGTCGCGTTTTGACTGGATTGAGGTGTTGAGGGCTTGTCGCTGTGAGGTGATTTTGATGGTTGATGCATCGTGCTCGAGGCGTAGAAGGAGTGTGCGCGCGTACTCTACGTTCTGATATGGTCAGTGGTGGCCTCGAGAGGTGCGTGGACGTAGCTTACTCCGCCTATCCTTTTGCGCTGGTAGGGAGAGTGACGCAATGAGGTGTCTGCATTGTCCGAGAGCACGGCGGAATCTAGCCTCTTGAGCAGCCTGTCGAGATCGTGGATAGTGTCGTCCACGGTGTCCGGCGCAGTCTTTGGTATTGGCGCCATTGTAGTGTCTGTGAAGCTATGTCGTGTGCGCGTGCTGCTCGCTTTCAAAGTATGGGTTTTGGTCACAGTGAGAGCTCATGCTGGTTGGTTGATAGGTACTGTACCAACCTTACAGTACCTTAGGCATTATGGACCCGCTGTCAGTGCGTGATTTGTGTCGATCTCCACCTCACGCTTCTGCCGGCCGCAGAGCCTCGAGTCTCGGGCCGATCCGATCTGCAGGAAAGGAAGGGACAATCAACCAAATCACCCGTCGGAAGGAGATGGTTCCGGCTGCAGGTACGGAAGTACTTTCTGTCCATCCCTGCTGTTCGATTTGAAAGATCAACGCCTGTGATTGTTTGTCGATAACAACGCGGTATGGTCAAATCGGGTCCAATGTTGATTTAAAAAAACATCTTTCCGAGCGTCTAACGTTGGCGAGCATTTCTGGCTCGAGTTGCCCTCTGATTCCTGCAAGCCTCGCGTCCGATGTACAAGACTGCCTGCGGCTCAGCAAAGGAAACTTTATTTGAACCGTGGTTGGAAAAGCATTAGACCCGTTGGTCGACGTGCCCAACCCGACGTTTGCAGGGACGCGAAAAGTTGCGGTGTGAGTGAGCGGGTAGATAAAGGATCACGAGGGACGCGTGAATTGTAAACACAATACTATTACTCGGCTGGGCTGTACTATGTTGTCTACTCCAAGGTGTAGAAAAACTGGGTCGCCAGCAGCCCCGTTGTCAACCTTGAAGCCATGTCAGCCACAGAATGTTGCTCCTGCTTCATGCCCTCGGAGTACTCCCTGACTCGAAACATTAGACTTCGTCTGATCATACTGTACTGTACATCCAACTGCGTCTCCACCAAGACCTGGACCGTCCCAATGCCATCCCTGGGGTATCAATGCTGTTCCAATTTTCAAAACAAAAAAGCGAAAAGGGCGAGATCTCTGCGTCGCGACCTGCGCAACGTTCGTCATAGACAGTAATCCTCGGCAAGCCCGATCGAGGCTCGATCATTGTTGACCCCAACTTCGGCCGGGTGGTGGTGGTGGATAAGAAGGCCCACGACTTTGAGGGTTGTAAGAGCTGGGATAGCCCTGAGACAGGTCTCCATATTGTGGTTGTTGTTGTTGTTGGTGCTGCTGCTGCTGCTGCTGCTGCTGTTGACTTGTAGTGGGAAACGGCTGCTGTCCGAGCGTGCTTGATCCATAGGCCGAATCACCACGGTACTGTTGGTGTTGCGGTGGTGCATATGAAGAGTATTGTCCTGGATCTTGCATGCTTCCGTAGTGCAAGCCTTGGGGTGAATAGGACGCTGCGCTTGGGTTCATGCCTGCGTGACTGTTCGCTGAGGGTGATTGATAGCCTGCCATTGGAGTAAGACCTGGACCCGCTTGCTGAGAGCTTCCGTAACCTACACCACTGCTTCGATCGTATCCACCGAGAGGCACACCTGGTGATGTCTGCTGCTGCTGCTGTTGTTGCTGTTGCTGGGGATCTGCTGGATCGAGCCGAGGATAAGACCCAGATCGGAAGTTGAAATCGCTCTGTGTCGCTGGCGTCGAGCTAGGCGCACTCTGATAGTAGGTCGAGTATCTGGATTGCGAAGGAGGCATTTGTGAAGGAACCGTCTGCGCTGTCAGTCTAGGCATTGACATTGGCGACTGTGACTGGTAACCGCCAGATATACCTCCATGGCTAGGCATCGAAGATTGGCTGGGCAAGGTTTGAGTAGGCGGGGGATACCCAGTGTATTGTCCAAGTGAGTCCCCACTACGATGCCTTTTGCTTTCGGATTCGCCAAAATCGCTTCCGCTGTACGAAGTTTGAGCCTGCACCAGTGGACTTGTAATATAGCCTCCTGAGGTTCTAGCAATTCCCGGCTGCCTCGAAGATCCAGCTTGAGGAGACTGTTGCGCTCCGAATGGGAAACTTCGCTTGCGACCTGAGCTTCCGCTCAAGGTTCGTGGCTCCTTCCTCAGGCGCAGTCGCACACCCTGGTCAGCAAACGATCTTGAAAGGTCTGTCGACTCCTCAAGGCCTGGATACTCCTTTTGTGGATGCACTAGTTCTGTGAGCTAACATTTTCCCGCTGCGACTACTATTGTACTCACCAGTGAATGTGTCAGAAACGATTGATTTGAGAAATTGGGCAGAACCCTCTTTCTTGATCTCGTAGAGACTGAGAAGGAGCCTGTGCTCGCCGAGCCTCTTCACCGATACATCTCCAAAGACGAAGAAACCACCATCTAAGACGCAGTCAGCAGCCGCTATCGGAGCTCTCCGCAAAGTCAACGTACCTTTGTCGCGGTCCTTCAATTTGTGTAGAGATGACACCATGGTTCCGCACATGCCCTTTTGGTCGATCGCGTGAGTCCCAGAGTAGCCCTCATCTCCAGGGATCAGGTTGCAAGTCATGAACAGATATGGGCTCTGCAAAAATTGCCTAAAGAAGGGTTACGGTCAGCGACTGCTCGAGCTCTCCAGCTCCAGGGAATCAAATGCTTACCGGACTGGGTCGGCTTCAGTGCGGACTGTCACCTCGATGATCGGCGGAGGATCAATAGGTTTCCGACCTGCGCGTCTCTGTCAGCGGACCGCTTTTTAAACGCCAACTTGCGAGTACTCACTCTTTTCTTTTCCATCTTGAGCCAGAAGCGCGTCGCGCGGTTGCTGGCGAATCTTCAAAGCATAGTCCTCGCTGTGCGACAAACAGATCAGTTCCTGCGTCTCTCTTCCGTGCAAAGGCCACGGTCTCGCACACAAGACGGCCATTGCTTACCTCCCAGGCTGATAATAGCTGGCCTGCGGTTGCTGCTGCTCGAAGTGAGGAGGATAGTAATAAGGGTTCATGTAGTTGCAACTCCGGAACCCTCAAGCGCCGTACTATTCTTCTCGAGCAGGACCAGTAAGAAGAAGTGTTGGATCCTAGGTTTCTGGAAGTGGAAGAGTCTAACGATAGTTGTGGTGAAGTTCCCGCAAGACGTCAAGCATCGACACACGTGTGCTGCGTTTTGACTGTGCACACGTACGCTCCAGAGGTATCGAGTGTGCGATCGATGTTCAATCTCGGTACAGAAGGTGACGATAACCAGAAAGATTCGGTAGGTTGATTAATTAAGTTGTTTGTTGATAGAGTGAGTGCAAGATGGGTTCGGCGAAGGATCCAAGATCAACGTCGAGACCAGGTAAGGAAAGTTGAAGAGAGTTGTGGGGGAAGGAAGAAACGGATCGAGTCGAGCCAGCGGGAGACAGGCTTATGAGAACCACGGGTAGAGTATCGTATATGAAGTCGCTGAAGAGGTTCAGGTTCGGAGCGGATGACGAACCTCTGGTAATGACAAAAGTTTCTCTTGGTTTTGGTAAGTGAAACCGGGCGCCGGGAACGCAACGAAGACCAACGGGTAACCAGACGCCAGGCGTGGTGGGAAGAACGGTCGAAGATATAGAGTCGGTGGGTGGTACTGGTAGCACGTTCGCGATAAGACAGGGCAGATACGAATGTGTCAGAAAGGCAAGACAAGAAAAGGACGATGATGGAAGGGTACGAATGATGAAACGGTAGGAAGCTGAGACTGATTGTAAGGGAGCCGGTCGGGCGTGTTCAGGTGTCTTGTAAGAGCGGTTTGAACGTGCAGTGGCCGCCGGGCCAAAGCCAAGTGACGATCCGGCAGTGTTGCGATTGCGACGGCGCGGTGTGCAGAAAAAAAAGGGAATAAGATTTGGCAGTGACAGGCAGTCAGTGTCTGGATGAAAAGGCAGCTAACGGAGGGGTAAACCGGGTGATCCTAACGATCAGAGCTGCTGTTGGTTGTGAGGTATGGTCGAGTCCAGTGCTTCCCGCGACGGTGGCTTTTCGCTACCAGAGTATCAAGTGGGTAGAGTTTTGGCATTCCTTGCAGGTGATCAGTTCGCACGCCGCACTGTCCCAAACTCGGTACAGCAATAATAAAATAAAATGTCGGTTCTGCCCACCCTTCCCACGAGGTCGAGTGTTCGGCACTGCAATTTGCGAATTGCTTCGATGGCGCACCAGAACCAAGGCGTTTTCGGTTCGAGGACCGTGAGCAGCCCTGTGCATAGAGCAAGATTGTTCTGACGTAGAAGCTGTTAAGATTGTTCTGAAAACTGAGACTTGTCTCTGCTTGAATGGCAGATGATTGTCTCAGATGGATCTGAATCCGACCGACAGACGGTTTTGGTGACGAGATTGACACCCGCGGTGGGCGACCAAGAGAGTTTCTTCAGCCCTAGGAACAACCGCTCGAAACGTCGAATTCATGAATCATGGAGGAGGTTTCAGAAGGATGACAGCGGAATCATGTGAGTCCTGAGATGACGATAAGCGCAAGTAAGTGGAGGAGGTGGGAGAGAAGAGGTCTATATCGGTTTGCATTGATTGCTATATCGAGGAGGTTCGAGCAAGTCGGCAGACAGATCATCGAGACCAGCAAGGGCGATGGGTCATAGAGTGCACCGTAGGTACACGGTACACATGCGTGTAGTGTAGCATATTGATGACTTGCCGCAAGGTTCATGGTGCAAGGTACGTTCGAAGGATGATTCTGTCGGCATGCGGATGCAACGAGATTTGTGGATGTGATGGATAGGCGTGGTGGTTGCCATGCTTTGCCCTGCGTCAGAGTTGTACATGTAGTACATGAAAAGTACTGTAATTCGTATGCGAGGGTGGACAGCCGCGGCGCACTGCATAGTCAGCGGCGCATGGTACTTCCCAGGTAATCACGAGTTAGGAGGTACATTACGATTATTCAAGCGCGGCTACAGTCGCTCAACGTAGGTGGTGCAAGGCTGCCCACCTGACTTGTGACAGTAGTGAAGCCGATGCTGGAGCCTCACGCATGAACATGATGGCTCGAGATGCTGGCAGCGGATCCAGATCTCGACGGTGAAGCCGTAGCGCGTGTACAGATCAGGCATTTCACCGTCGCGATATCGTGACGATTGGCGTCTGAGCGGGAACTTTATCGTCCGGTTATTGTAGCGTATAATAGAAAAGAAGTTAGGCAGGAAGGTATTTGATATAGAGGTGCAGTCTTTTCAAGCAAGGTTGGTTAGAGCCAACGCCGCTGGCTGACAGCGGAGACAAAAGCAGCAAATGACAGTTGCAGAAGGTGCCGTACAACCTCAGCAGGCAACTGTAAACGCTGCGATTCGCGGATAATAGCAGATTTAATTGAGTCTGAGTGGTGACGCGACGTTGTGCCGGTCTCCACTGCGTGGACAACCACATTAGCTCATTTGTGTAACTTTGAGGCATCCGTGGTTGACCATGTCAGTTACATTGCAGCGCACGACATATTAAATGGACAGGACGCGACCAGGTTCAAATGTGTAAATTGACACGTGGCTCAGCCGCGTGCATCGCGTCGCGAGAATGTATGATCAATCAATCAATCAATCAATCAATCAATCAATTAATCAAACATCTAACCTGGAAGTCGCTGCCACTGCCATCATCCTTTTTGAAACGGTCCGCGATAGGCGGAGCACCGCGATGATAATGGGAAGAATGTCTCACCTTGTCCCCTTCGTCGTTGCAGAATGATCACGCCAATAAAGCATATTTACATTCAGAACGGAAAGGTTTCCACCGCACCATTTGTGTACTGATTATGTGGTTTACGGTTTCGCAGCGTCCGGATACGGAAAGAACATGGACTGGGGTGGAGTCACGACGGAGGAATAGTACTGTAGTAGTAGTAGCGCAGGAGTGCAGAAGCTGCAGCTCTAGACACCACACCACGCGCTTTGCACAACCCACAAGCAGAAGGAACCGGGGTGGGAGACGTGCATCCACGCGAGAGAGGCTTGCATTAACTTGTGCGCCTCTACAAGGGAGCACAGGGGAAGACTGCACTATACAGCATATATTGGCTTCTGTCGAAATGGCTGGTCCTGCACGAGTCAACAATAATATACGAAAGCGCAGATCTGTTGACTCCACGTCCTGATCTGATTATTGATGCGGCTTCCGACATATTACAAACTTAGCATGGCACGTGTCGTACGAATGCTCCATATTACGAGTACGTGCCTGTATAACAAACAGTACAAGTACACACTCTCGTCGCGTGGCCATCAAACGCGATACTCGGTAATACCGAACCGTGACATGCCACGCATCAGTACTAGGTACTCCACAGAAACATCCCGTGCTCGTGATCTGAACGTGATGCGAGCACGAAGAGCCTGCATCTGTAGCTGCATTGAATGCTCCCGCCCAGCCCTTATCTGCCCAGCTCTGTTGACGTCGTAGCGCACCGTCTCTGAGTTCGTGATGGCGACTTTGCACCGTCATGCTCCGTATTCCAGACAAAAGTGATGATTGATGTGTGCAGAAATAGCGTTTTGAGGCTTGACCGTTTTGGAGCCCTGACCAGTCATTGCGACGGTTCACGTTCATTCGAGTTTGCCATGAGGTGAACCAGCCCGCAGATGTGCCGTCTTTAGCTGCTCATGACTCGTCATCTGACCATGCCCGAAACGTCCGCTGCTTCTTCCCAATCCAGCAAATTCGTTAGACGATTCCCTGCCGTGTCTTCGCCCGGGCTGTTTGTTTCCTGCAGCTTCCTCGTGGTATTTTCACGCTGGTCTCACCTCAAAAGATCGACATCTCTGTGTCAGAAAGTGCAGTGCATCCATCTGTCCTCGTTCTCGTTCTCACCAGATTTAAGCACAAGTCTCGACCATGGATCTCAGCCCAGCGTCTCCATCAATCATTGTCCGTATGGCTTGAGTCGACCAGAGAGCTGGAAAGGTTATTCTCGCGAACAGCATCTTGAGCCGTGAGACGTTGACCCTACCTAGCTATGGCTAATAAGCCAAGTCCCGTAGTTCCCTGTGCTGTGATCAGTGGTAGGGTGCAGTACAAACTCCCGTCCGTAAGCAGCGGCTTCCATTCTCGGATCCGCTGCGAATCGACCATGTCTCCGTCCAGTCGCCAGTCAGTCCGAGTCGTCACCGATACGACCAACTGACAGAACCATTAAACGGTTCCAAATACTGCTTGACCGATCTGATGGATGACGTTCTGCAAACGCCGAGGCAATTGTCAGGATTGCCAATGCCACCGCCGTCTTCGATCACCTGCTTTCGCTGACCACCTCGCCAGTCTCATCCGATCTGGCCCGTGTGATTCATTTCCCACCGTTACTTGTCTCTTTGCGGAAACCTGCGGCAGATCTACAACCCTGATTTGGTTGATGAGAACTTGACCGTTGCACGGAATTCTTCCGGACGCGTTGCGCTCACGCGCGCCGCTGCCATGTCTTATCCCCTGATTCACAACCTTCTTCTCGAATGTCCGTGAGTGGTTTCCTGACTCGATACGGAAGCCGCGGCCAAGAGAGGAAGGATCCCGAATTATCTCGCGTTGTTCTCGCGCGAGTCGCGATCTTCGCGTTTGCGGCAGGCAGCCGCGGCTCATTCATCAAACTCGACGGCTACAGACATATTGGCACATCGCCTCGCGAATCAACTTACCCTACGCGAATCACAAGCGAGCACTTCTACGATATACGAGTCAATTCCATCGTCAAGCCCAGATGAACCGAAGCGAGATGGAACGCTACTGATTCCAACAATCGACAGCGGAATCCTTTATGCTGTGCTTCCAACCACGCTTGGCTGATTGTATGACAGTCGGATTCATTCGAGCAGAGATCCCTTACTCAAATCTACCATCGTTCTGGACCTCATGACTGGTCTCGTCACTTGACATACATTCTGTTCGACTCTGTCTCAACTCTATCGGCCTTGTTACTCTGCTACAGAAGACCGCTGTCGACCCGAGTCTGGCTCGGACAAGGCCCGATCCCGTCAAAGAGACACCCTTCACTTGAATTCTAGCCTTTGTCGCACATCTCTCATATTCCTGCATGTTCTACGCGGACAAGCTCCGTGACAGCACTCGTATGGCAACATCCGTACGAACTCTTTCGGCCTCGAGGAAAGTCCATCTCAGTTCAGCCGTTGCGCCGCACGGTGAGATAGCATCACCGTGTCTTGGATCAGGTTCGAAGGTGACATCTACAGTAAAGACTAAAGCCTTCTGTCTCACCCTCACCTCGCATATCATCATTGGTGTCATCGACGTACTCCTACCATCGGTCGCACACAGTAAGCCGCCCGAGTGTCATGTCGTGTTCCTCCTCGGAGCAGCCATGCGCTTAGCTTGGTGACACAGCAGACCGCCGCATACGAGCAAACCAGGTAGACTGCAATATGCGGCGGAAGACGAGTCCACGTGGCTTTCGCGTGCTCGTCGCATGCAGAACCACGATTCGACATGGTAAATTGCTCAAACGACTTATGCATATCGCTAATGTTGTCAACTATAGTGATCCTTCTAAGGACGGCTACCAGTCCGAGTATTATGCAAAAATTTTCGGTTGCACAAATCAATGTCGTTCTCACCAAGCTTCCGTCTACCACTTACTCCAGCGGCGCAAACTGTAGCAGCAAATAGTTCCCCTCAGGCGATCCCTTCGGCTCAGAGGTATATCCGTCCGTATGCACCATGCCAGAATCGTCCACTACCGTCGTAGCAAAATTCGACCATATCGCGGCCACGATATTCTTCATCTCCGTCATGGCCAGATTACTGCCTATACACATCCTACCACCGCTTCCGAATGCCCAGAACCATCGCGCCTTCTCCCCGCCTTGCTCGATACGACCTTGTGAATCCAGCCACCGTTGCGGCTTCCACTGCTCTGGGTCTGGAAACACTTCTGGATTGCGATGTAACGTGTACGCACGCGAGCTCACCCGCACGTTGGCCGGAATTCCGTCCACTGCGCATGTAGGCGGCCCCAACGATGCGTTAGCTGGTGTGACTCGAGGTTGTTGGCCGTCAATTGCGGCATGTAAACGAAGACTTTCCATGATCACGCTGTGAAGCACTGGCAGACCGTCAAGCGTCTTTGCGTCGGGTATCTCGAGTGTCTCGCTTGCGCTCTTTGTCGCACGAAATTTAGTTTGGACAGATTGCAGCTCGTCGCGTAGAGCTTTCTGAACGCCTGCGTTCTCCGCCTTCGACAGCTCCCACGAGAGGTAAGTCAACGTGATACCGGTAGTGTCGAATCCCGCCAGCGTGTGGTCGTTCAGCTCAGAGGCCATCTCGATCCTCTCGTTCTGTGGTAATGTCCCCTTCTCTGCAAAGTCAAGCCCATTCTGCTTGCTCAGTGCCGACCTCAGTTGTGAATATACCACAGGCTGGTCACCAGGACTTTCAATACTTCCCTGCCGAATGACTTCTTCTGCTGCGTTGCAGAGGTCAAGCAGCCAACCGTCTATCTCCGCGTTCGCATTGTCAAGCCATCTTGGGAAGACGAGCCGTCCTACTCCTATTCTCTGCAGGAAAGATGTAAGTCCAGGCACCTCTTGATACCAGAATGAGAAATCCTGCCGCGATTTGAACACCTTCAGGCGTTCGGACAAGGCTTCAGGGTTCTGCAGGTAGTTGGCACTGGCCTTGAGACCAAAGACATACGCTGTTACGAAATCGATGGCGCATGCCGAGAACAGTTCGTACGCCTCCATTGGCTGACCTTTACTTTCAGCCAATCTTGGTAGAAGTCGGTGGCACATCAGCACCTCGCTCATAGCAGCAAGGGCCGCGGATGAATGGAGGGTCGATTTAGCATACGAAGCCGTAGTCAGTCGTCTCTTTGCCGAATGAGCGCTGTGCTGCAGCGAGCTGAATGCGTTGGTGGTCGAGTAGTTTTCGAAGTAGGAATACCATTGCCCTTTCTCGTAGCCCCCTGAGTAAATCTATGAGCGTGTTAGTATTGAATCATCGCAATGCATGTCGACCGAAACTGACTGTTCTGATGCCCCCATCTACACCATCCACCGATATCTCTGCCGGTCCTAGTCTGACAAGAGGTCCATATTTCCGATGCAATTGGTAAATGGTAGCGTTCTCCTTGCCTGTCCATCGAACCCACAAGATCCAAAGCGGAGATACTGCAGCTGTCGGATGTCCAGATGGTATCTTGGCAAGTGGTGATAACAGTAAAGGGTAGACCAGAAAACGATATGTGACCGAGCCAACGAGCACAATAAGTGCGATACTAGCGAGAGTCATACTAATTGTCGAGGCTGATTGACTGATCAGTCGAAGTAAGTAGAGGCAAAGACAAAGCTGTGCAAGGGCATCGAGCATATTGATAGACCGTCAGCACATCCACCTGCGATAGGTGATCAGACCTTATCAAACTCAAACAGATCATACCTTGTTGGACTCGAGGCTGCAGCCTGCCCTGCTCCGCATCAACATGCCTCTTTGAGCAGTCGCTCATTGCGGGGGAGTTCTACGTCATATCAAATGCACTTCGAGGATTATTATTATTATTTTGACCGAGTCACACGATTCACTCTGACAATCACAAATCATAAATTGGGAACATATACACTCTATCGGAACATTGCTCCATTCACGAATCGAGCCAGCTTCGTTATCGTGGACAATCACATTCCGCGAAAGGCAGATATGCCCTGCCCCTCGCCACACTCGACGACCTTATCAGACCTACCACCAGAACTCCTTGACCAAATCACATCTTACTTCTCAAGCGCGTCGAGCCTGCGCAGCCTGTCGCTGACCTCTCGTACATTGAACGCCTACACGACGACCTCCGGCCACCGCACATTCATCCACTCCCGCTTCCCACTACAAGCACAATCACTACCACACCCCTCACTCCCTTCTTTAACACCTTCACCGGTCCTCAAGTCCTCAAACCCCGCAACAAAATCAAGATCGAAACGCAATGGCACCACACCTCGACCCGAGGCACCAACCCACGACTCAGCAGCAACATCATATGCAAATTTCTACACATCCGCCTCGTGCGCCTTAACATCCCTCTCACGAGCCTACACCCGCCGCTCGTTCCTCGCCTCATACATCCAGCCCTCGCCACCGATAACGTCTCTCTCCACCACCGGCGCAGAGGAGATGACCTCCTGGAAGCGACCAAGAGGCCAGACGATGGGGTTCCAACCCGTGGTGGACTGTTACGAGACATTCGTACCTGACCAAAGGTCAGGGGGCTACGACTGGGGCCGGCGGAGGGAGGTGCTCGCGTGGAGTGCTGGAGCCGAGGTGTTGGTGCGCGTCCGCCAGCCTGGTGAGGCGGGACGGGAGACGAAGTGGTGGAGCCATCGGCCTGAGGGCGCTATGGAGGGGCGCGACGATGTCACTAGTGTGCGTCTGCTAAGGCGGCAGGAGGGGTGTGACCAGACGGAGAGAATCGTCACTGGTACCGCGAATGCGAAGCTGAGGCTTCTTGCTATGCCGCCGCGGGAAGGGGAGAGTGTTGTCATCACTGAGTTTGAGACGCAAGGACGACCTGTTCGCTCGACGACGCTGAGTGAAGGGGATGGTTTACTGGCTGCGAACTTGGGTGATGTGTTTCTGGCTATCTACTCTCTATCCGACATGGACTCGAAGTCTGAAAAGAATCCTGGACGGGTGCAGCCGCTGAGCCACATCAATGCTCTTCCCGCTGCAAAGCCCGGGTGTCGAATCTGGAGCACTAAATTTCTCTCCCAGAGTACCCTGGCCGTTGGTTTGGGACCCTCGGTCGAGCCTATTCACGTCTTCACCGTCACGCCATCCGGTGTCTGCGCGGAAGCCGACAGGAAGTTCTCCCTGATTGATGACCTAGATTCCAGACTCGACAATGTAGGCACAGTACGAACCAGCTCTTCCGTCTACCCCATCGAACCCATTTCTTCTGCAGCGGGCGACACCAAAAACGCGACCGTCTTTCTCAGCGGCGGCTACGACGGCGTGATACGACTACACGACATGCGCTCTCACCGGCCCGTCGAAGGGATCTACAAAGATCCCACTGACGACAGCGCAGTATACTCGCTCCTAGCACGTGGTCGAGACAAATTCATCGCGGGAACAAGTCGGCATGCGCTGCTGAAAGTGTTCGATTTGAGAATGAGTGGCGCATCCGAGTACAGTTTCCTCGATGCGCGCAAATCTGAAAGCGGAGACAATCATGATATTGGCGTCGCTGATCTAGATCATCCGGCCAGTACCGAGGGTGATTGGAACGTATTTCTGAATCCAAGGGGTAACAATGCGCAGCAGGGCATTTGGGCCCGCAGGAGCGCTGAGAGCCCTATCTACAGCCTCGCGTCGCCGTCGCTTGTGTCGCCGTATGTTTACGCCGGTGTGGAGAATGCGCTTGTTGAATTCAACTTTTCTGCTGCCGCGGAAAGATACCCTGATCCCCTTGTTGAGCAGTCGCCGGAATGGACGCACAGGGCAAAAGATCGTGATGTGCTAAATTTTGCGGCGTATTCGCAGGGTACTGATTCCAAGACAGCCATGAGATTGCGGGTGCAACAGAGTGTCAAGGAGACTGTGGCTTCGGCTTGTGGAAGGCCATGGGGTCTTGACGAGAGGTGGATCGATGCTGGAAGCGAGAGGCGCGAGGTCCAGGTCCCTTTTAGAGGAGGGAGGAGGCCACACCGTAGATAAAAATGCTTGTCAGTAGAGCATTTCGTCCCGTAATCGCCTGTTCAAGTCGATCCAAGCAAATGCTTGAACTTCTCAATCTGTATCATCTCGTCAGCCGGAGTCCATAGTAAACAGGTAGAACCCCGACTCACCTTTGTACTCAAATACTTTTCAACCTCCTGACTCTTGATACCCTCTTTTCCACCCGACGTCCAAGCGAGCGGAATCATGGGCACCCTCTCGACAACCCTGACCTCCTTCTTCGGTCCCTCGACAGCCCTGATCTTGTCCGGATTATTCGTCAACAGCCTGATACCCCTCTCACCACCAAGCCCAAGATCCATCAATATCGCGACCGCAATGCCATACGTCCTAGCGTCCGACGGATGATTCAGCAACAGATTCGCCTCCATGGTGTCATGACCCAGATCCTGGTAATTATACGCCTTGAGCTTCTCCGCAAGTCCAATACCACGACCCTCCTGGCGAAGGTAGACAATGACACCGCCCTCGGACGTCGTCGACGCGCCCGGCGTAGGCGGCAGCGACATCATCTGCGCCGCGCGATCGAGCTGCTCACCACAGTCGCAGCGCGCCGACCACACCGTCTCGCCGGTGTAGCACTCGGAGTGGATCCTCACGAGCGGCGGCACCAGCGGGTTGTGATCGTGCGGCTGCGGCTGCGGTGTCTGCGCGCCAGCCGACACGGGCGACGGCGACCGCGACGTCACGACGCCCGCTTCTGCTTTTATCTGGTCGAGGCGCGAGCTCGTGCGGCCCGGAAACAGCGTCCCGACGTAGGCGCCGCGCACCATCCTGTCGCGCTCTGTCTCGCCTGGTCGCTCTGCGTCGAGGCTCTTGGAGCGGATGTGTGGCCCGAAGACGATTGCGAGGTGCTCTTTGGTGTCGGCGTCGTTGGTGTAGAGGTGGAGCCACATCTCTTGGCCGGTTACGGTTGGGATGCGGGCGCGCACCTGGCATTCGACGATGGGCAGTTTCTCGAGAAGGGGTGGTCTATCTTCAGCGGCCTCGGCTGAGGATGATGAGGGGTCGGTCGTCTGCGCTGCTTCTGCTGAGGATTGGCTGGTCATTTCAATGCCCCCAACTGGTGGCGGGCCTTCGACTGTCGGTGTGAGCATTGGTGGTACATCTGTTGTCGTGCCATTGTTTTGTCTTGACTGCTCGTTCAAGTCGTACTCTGATACCGAGCGGTCGTGAAGTGGCCGTGAAGGAAACGCCGGCGAGGCGTGAGGAGGCAGAGCAGACATTGTGTGTGATAGTATTCCTGAATCTTTCTATCGATGCATTCCTGGATGTGGTGAAAAGTGCAATCGAGTGCTGCAATTGTGCCGTCACAGTCACACGGTGGGATGAGGTGATCAATAATTTGATTATGCATCATGGCGTGTCCGTGTCGTGCACTGACTGGCGTCAATATCTCGAGTCATCCCGCGTTTGCCCAGTCGCACTCCCGAACGCCGAAGACCGCAACAAAATCTCCGTAGAAAGTAAAAGAAGCACGACTCGGACCTTTCAACGACGAGCCGACACCCAAATGACTTATTTCCGGGCCCTGGACCAGTAAAATCATAATGCGCTATAGAGGAAACGCATGCATATACTGTAGTCAAAGCATCGAGAGTGAAGGACATGTCATTTGAGCGACTCTGATAAGACTGCGCTGTCCATTACATCTGACCCAGCTGCACCTCTTCGATCCCTCTTTACATGTATCCCCAAGTCCTACTGCGATTCGACCAACGCGACGTTATCACGGGCAAATTCTGTCATGACACAGCCGTAACAATACACGACTGTGCTGACTTCAGTGCTCAGGGCTTGTACTGTCACCGGATGAAGAGGGCCAACTTGGATACAATAGCACATTCTCAAGCTTCAGACGATGAGTAACGTCAGATTATATGGAATGCATTTGATTCTGCAGCTTTTTAAACGACCATGTTACGTGCTCGATCCTTTCGGAGAAAAAGACCTGCTAGGTCTATGACATGAATTGTTTCTATCCATGTCTCGAAGCCCTTGATGGTGTCAAGTCTGCAGTCGTGAAATGCTCTTAATAAGAAATGGTCCGATTTCACCCGCTGCAAGGAGCGAGGTGTTGGTAGAAATGATGTTGTTACAGATGGAATGTTGCAACATCGAGGCTTCATGTGTCGCGTAGCTTCGAATGGTTGCAGAGTAATAGATGTTGGTCATAGTCGAGTGGTTGAAATGAGAAATGGCAAGAGGGGTATCCATGAGAAAGCAAAAAATGTCGATGGAGGAGATCGGGGTCGTGAAAGCGTCATGCTTGTGAATTGAGAAGGCTCAGACAGCGATGACTTGTTGATGGGCAATCTATGCCTTTTGCTCCTCGGCCTCACCGTTGGCACCATCAACATCGTTTGGAACACCAGAGTCCTCGGTACCCTGTGGCTCGCGGTTCTTGAGGTACTCGTTGTAGACGTTCATGGCCTCGTCAACCTTGAGGCGAAGGGCGTTGTCGTCGCTGGTGAGGGAGATCAACTCCTGGTTATCCATCTCGAGAAGCATACCAGTGATCTTTCCGGCAAGCTCTGGCTGCTGCTCGTGAATCTTTGGGTAGAGAGCCTCACCGAGCATCTGCTTCTGCTGTGCTGGAGGAGCGTTCTGGAGCAGGCTGAGGTCGACGCCAGCAGACTGCTGTGGTGCCTGACCCATTGGGCCCATACCACGCTGCTGAGGGAAACCACCCATCTGGCCGCCTGGACGACCACCCATACCACCGCGCTGTGGTGGGAATCCACCGCGCATGTTACCGCCCATCATCTGAGGAGGCATGCCCATCATTGGCATTGGGCCACCACGACCACCTTGTCCACGTCCACCCACGGCTTGCTGCATGAGCTGAGCGTAGGCAGCTGGGTTGCCATATGCCTGTGGAGGGAAACCAGCCTGCATGGTTGGTGGAACTCCGTACATGCCTGGCATCTGCTGACCGGCAGGACCACGACCGCCTTGCTGAGGACCTGGGAAGTTGCCACGTCCGCCACCTGGCATGCCCTGCATGAATGGCATCTGACCACGACCACCTGGCATCATCTGGCCGTTTGGACCAAAGAACATTTGTGGCTGCATGAACTGAGGAGGCATGCCACCGGCGGCAACCTGCTGTTGCATGCGGACCTGGTTACGGGCCTGGATGCTAGCCTCGAGCTGGCTCTTGCGGACATCCTTGCGCTGAGCGAGAGCGACGTAGAGAGGCTTGCCGTGGATCATCTTTTGGTTGAGCTCGGTAACAGCCTTGGTAGCCTCATCAGGGTTGCCGAAGCAGACGAAACCGAAGCCCTTGCTCTTACCAAGAACGCGGATCTCACCAGCGATCTTGACCTTGTCCAAGTCCTTGGTCAAATCCTCGACGTCATCGGACGTCTCCTCCTTGGGCTCGGCGTCCTCGCCCTCACCATCAGCCTTTTCCTCGTTCTCCTTCTTGAGCTCCTCGACCTTCTCGTTGACGGGGATGGTATCGCGCATAACCTTGGCAGAGGTAATGGCACCGTAGGCCTCGAAGATCTTGCGAAGCTCCTCGTCGTCAATGTCGTCGGCAAGGTTTTTGACGTAGAGGTTGACACCGGTGTACTTGGAGACCTTCTCCTGACGAGCAGCCTCGTATTGTCTGCGCAGCTCCTCCTCACGTTCGTGCTTCTTCTGAGCGCGACCGACGTAGAGCTTCTGACCCTTGAAGTCAGAGTCGTGGAGCTCGTCGACAGCCTTGGAAGCGTCCTCGTGGTTGGCGTAGTTGACAAACCCGAAACCGCGGCTCTTGCCAGTCTCGTTGTCCATGGCAAGGGAAGCAGAGGTGATATCTCCATACTTCTCGAACAGAACACGGAACTCGTCCTCGGTAGCCTCGATGTCGACGTTCTTGACGTAGATGTTGGTGAAGTTGGCCTTCATCTCCTCGAACTTGTTGATGCGGTCCTTCTTGGAAACGTGGTGGCCGACGTAAACCTTCTTCTCGTTCAACAACATGCCGTTGACGCTCTTGATGGCGTTGCTGGCGGCCTCAGCAGTCTCGTAGTGAACGAATCCATAGCCTCTGGAGGTGCCATGTTCGTCCTGAGCAACCTTACAGCTGAGGATGTTGCCGAAAGCGGCGAAAGTGTCGTGAAGAGCCTTGTTGTCAATGGCGGCATCGAGGTTCTTGATGAAGACATTGCCCTGACCAGTCTTGCGGAGAAGTGGGTCGCGCTGAGACCACATGATGCGGCAAGGCCTGCCCTTGATGACGGTGTAGTTGAGCTCCTCAAGAGCGCGCTCGCCATCGTCGGAGCTGTTGTAGTTGACGTAGGCGTAGCCAAGAGAGCGACGAGTGACTGCGTCACGGCAGACACGGATGGAAGCGACCTGCCCGATGGAGGAGAAGAGCTCGAAAAGCATAGCCTCGGTGACAGAGGGGTCGAGCTCACCAACGTAAAGAGAAGCAGAGTTGGAGTGTTGCGAGGAAGGAGCGGCAGAGGCTGGGGTCTGAGAGTCGTTGGCGTCTGGGACACCAGCGGCACCATTTTGACCATCAACTGGGGCAGAGCTGGGCTGCGCAGCAGCGCCGGCTGGGGAGGTAGCGGCTTGAACGTCGGACATTGTGGGTTTTATTTCCTGATCTTGAAAGTGTCAGCGAATGTGAAGCACGCGCGGCAGTGATCGAGTATGCGACGTAAGGAATCGTGTATTGACGCTGTCTTTGGACGGTTCGACGTACGTATGACTGTGGTTTATGTGTAATGAGGATTCAGCTAAGTGCTGTGAGGAGGAGTTGATACTAGACAATGTCAACTTCACCACTCCGACTCGGCAAAAGTTGTTGGTGATGTGCGTACCTTGAAACGGGCTCCTGGTCGTAAAATTGGGCAGTGGACCTTTGACAACAGAGTCGCAAAGGCAGTGGGCTTTTCTATTTTCAATTTTTTTTGGGCTTGAGTTTGGGTATACTGAGTGGTTGGGGGTGGGAGGAAGATGAGTGCGGTGAGGTAAAAGAAGAGAGACAAAGGGCAGTGAGGTGCGAATTGAGTGCTCTTTGATCTGCCAGAAATTTCGTACGCGGTGCAAATCCGCTTGCCGGATGCGGACATCTGCCGCCAAGGCATGTGCGACCGCGTGCCCGCCTTCCTTGTAAGCGTAGCAACCATCTCGCAAGAACAAAGACATCTCCTTCAACAATCATTGCTCACACTGCCTTTATTACTACCATATGTGCGACTTGCCGACGTAAATACAATCAATGCATTGGATGTGCTTGACCGCAATTGCAAACCTAAGGTACATCGACCTTTTTCTTTAGTCCAGCAGGCAGATGCAATGACGCACGTCGACCATTCTGAGAAGCAACATCGGCTGTCCACCAGGCAGTCACGAGGGGTCGCGTGTTATTGCCTATGTATTGAGATAAGGCAAGTACCAAGGTGGTAGGTACATTAGACAACCAGAACGAGGCTTCCCGAAACGAAGTAACGCATGGTCGAGATGTTCACAACGTGATACATGTAATGTTCTGATTTTGTGCCAAGCACCGTGTTTGGGGAACCACGACTGCCATGTTCCCCGCCAGACTTCGTGACGGTTCGGTTGTATACCACACTCTGTACCATTAGAGTCGGCACTATCACATATCTTACATATCGATTGAGAAGACATAGAAGGGAGAATCTACTGAGTAATGGCTCGGTAACACAGAAGTACTCTTGAGCTCTCACTCGACTTTGAAGTGCTGCTCAACACGGGTGACACTGGCATGGCTCAAGTGCCGCAGCGCGTCCTGTCATGGCTATGGTCGGTCTTGCAAACCTACCAGCAACCTCAAGTCGCTTATAGTGACGCCGCTTCAGCATTAGCTGCATTTCCTTCTTTACAGCCCCGTACAGCGATTCACACATACGAAGACGGTCATTCCGCTCTACTCCTCTGTCTGAACGGAACGTTACCGGTCGAATTTCGTGGAGCACAATATAGATTTCCAGTGGAGATATGGATACCGCAAGAGTATGGAACCAAGGGAGTCGCGATCATTGCGTATATCAGATCAGAAGCTGCAAAGGATGGAACAGCCGGGAATCTGGTGGTACGTCCCGGACAACATGTTGCACTCGACGGGAAGATATATCATCCATACCTACGAGACTGGGGCGCGTACGGACGTTCCAGCATTGTCGAGTTCCTGCGCATAGCCCAGCAGATCTTTGCAAAGGAGCCCCCTCTAGTCTCTAGGCAGCAACAACAACCCTCGCGGAGCCCATCGTATCAGCAACGGCCACCGCCTCCTCGGAAAGAGCACGTAGTACCTCATCATGTTGCAGAAATGCCTGGTTCGTCCAGACCACCACCTTTACCTGCGAAGCCTGGTCACGAACAACGTGCCATGACGCCCACATCGAATCAGGGCCCGAGAATGGACGATGGTCCCCCGCTTCCACCTCTACCGCATCAGCGTAGCTCTTCTCTCGCGCAGACTTCAGGTCCTGGAGCACCTCCACCGCTTCCGCCACTCCCTCCTCATGTGCTGCAGCAGCCATCGCACACAAATGGGGAACGTGGCCCTGCCTTACCAATATCACCCATGGATCACTCAGCTCGCTATGAAACGCAACCACCTTTAGCACCAAACTTCAGTAATGGCGCTCCGAGACATATGGTACAACCTCAACAACATTATCATGGTCCTCCGCCTCAGCAGAGTTACCAACAACCTCCTCAATATGCGCAGCAGCAGCCTGGAGCTCAACAGTATCATCCTCAGGCCAGCAGTATCAGCAACCTGCATATCATGGTCAACCGCCGCCTCGACAGATGCCATCTGCTCAGCAGAAGCCCGCCCCAGCAGTGGACCTTCTCACAGATCCATTTGACGTCTCGTTATCAACAAGCGCGGCCGCACCACCGCCGCCTATTCCACCCAATCCAGAGAAGGAGCATCTGCTGTCACTGCTGTCACAAAGTCTCGTCGGTCAAGTTCATGCAAAGCTCCAGCAAAACACATCCGCTATCGCCCCTCTACAAGCCCAGCACGGTGCGCTACAAGAAGCACACGCAAGGATGAACGCGGAGCTGGCTCAGCTCCAATCGTTAGACTCCGTGCTCAGCACCAATGAAGCGATCCTGCACCAATCGCTACGAGACTGCGACACCGTAATGGAAGCGTCTACGAAGACGCCAGCCCCCAACATTGACGAGGTCCTCGTCGCGCCCACCGTTGCTGCCAACCAGCTATGGAACCTGTGCGCCGAGGAGGCTGCCATCAAGGAAGCCATCTATTGTCTGCAACGCGCGCTGGACGCAGGAAGACTCAGCGGTACGGACTTTGTGCGCTTGACTAGGGGGCTGGCACGTGAAGCATTCCTAAAGATGGCACTTGCGCGAAAGGTCGCTAAAGGTCTCGGGCTGGAGTTGGGCCATGGCAAGGAAGATGTTGGTGGTGTCTAGATTTTGTATCTACATAGTGAAGAGATACCCTCTAATGCGAACATGCGTTATGACATGTTCTCTCGCTGTAGTGGTCACATGACTGTCTTCTCTGACGTTAGCCTGGTATGCTGGAGCCTTCCTTCTTTGTCCGTCCACACCTTCTGCGCTCTCACTGGGTCCAGCTCGAGCCGGGTATCGCTATCACATTATGGCCGTCCTGATCCGAGCTGCGATCCGACGCCACTCGACAATACAGTGGACGTTCTCGGTTCTCATCCAGAGAGCAGAAATCCATCATTCCTTCTTTGAATCGTACTCGACAGGCATCTCCATACCGACCCTCCTCGCCGTCAGCCTTTGCTTCTCTTCTTCGCTCATGTTCATGCCTGGGTTATATCTGGCATAGTCAGCAATCTACGCACTATGGCGGTTACAGTACATTTAATCTCCATATCTCCAGGTTGACAACCCACCACCCTCCAGAATATCAATGTCTTACCTTTCAATAAGCGTGGTGTACATTCTCTGCGCCTTGATATATTGCACAAACTGGTCCATCTCGTCTAACTGTGCGCCTATACTCTTCTCCGGTGATGCTTCCACTATACTCGACCGGATGTGTTTCTGCAACGGCGAGGGCGACGAAAGGATGGTCGGTGTGCCTGGCTTGAGTGGGAGTTCGCGGAGGATGCGGCGATAGATCGAGCGGACTCTTGTTGCGACGTCCATATTGACAACCTTTGGCGATTCCTGAACCGAGATCAGACGAGGACGATGAGATGGTCGATAGTTTAATGTATGCCGAAGACGACGTAATATTCATTGATGCCTATGATATGCGGCGAACTCTCGGGGGTGAGCACTGACCAATCAGATTTAATCCTCGTTCGTTTACTTCACTCGCAAACTCCGAGTCTCAAGTCATCAGTCCGACATGGACTTCCCCATCCTCTTCGCTCACGCTCGTCGTGTGCACTATAGTCTCAATATTCGCAGACTAGGTCTGCGCAGCCTCACAACCTCCACTAATTCCGTGTCACGATCTTCACAAGGCGCACCCCCGCCGATAACCACCCAGGCATTGCCAGCAGCATCGCAAACCCTACTGACCTTCCAACCACAAACCCTGCACTCCTACAACACCTCCACGCCGCCCAACCCGTCCCAACTCCGCTACGCAAACCACTTTTTCACACACGCCTCCTCCGCCCCAATCCTGTGGTCCACCCCGCACTTCCGCTCCATCCCCTCTGCCTCACACCCAGAAGTATGCTTCCTCGGGCGATCGAACGTCGGAAAATCCAGCCTCCTGAACGCACTCTTCAACCGACCGTCCAGCCGGCCCGCGCACGTCTCCAAAAAGCCAGGACGCACACGCACGATGAACGCCTTCGGCGTCGGGTCTCTTGAAACCCACCTGCCCTCCGAGGATGCATACAAGAACCTGCTCCCCGGCGGTCTCGTCGTCGTAGACATGCCGGGCTACGGCGCCGCCAGTCGCGAGGAGTGGGGACGCGAGATCATGAAGTACCTCTCTGGGCGGAAACAGTTGCGGCGGACGTTCGTGCTCGTGGACGCGGAACACGGGCTCAAGAGCACGGATAGAGAGATCTTGTCGTTCTTGGCGAGGGGTGGTATTGGACATCAGGTCTTGCTTAGTAAGGTCGATAAGATACTTTTTCCGGGCGCGAAGGCCCCTAGTGCGGGTAGATTGTCGAGGAACTTGATGAGGTTGAGAGAGGTTGCGGAGGAGATACGGCAGGAGGTTACAGAAGCGGCGGAGGGTAGGGTGTTGGGCGACATTATCTGTTGCAGTGCGGAGAAGGAGGTCAACGCGCTTGGTGGTGGAAAGGGCAAGATGGGCATTGATGCTGTGAGGTGGGCGGCGTTGAGTGCGTGTGGCCTTGAGAGCGATGAGCATGGTCGTAAGAAGAGCATGCAGGCATTTGGCCCGATTGTGGATGTCGAGGGTGCACACCAGGAGCAGCTACTATGATACCCAAGAACACTAAGAATTTTCTGAAGAGAACATTGTTTTGCATAATTGAATTCCTGCCTGATACTATCTACTATGATACAAAGAGACCACCTTACTGATGTACGAGGATCATCATCGTTCCAGAAGTGACAAAGGCACTCTACACAGATAAATTTGAATCACCGCGAGACGGAGGATACGCGGCAGTGTGCTAATTGCTAAAGAATGTTAGCTGTCGTTGATGACAAATTCTGCAGCAACATGAATAAAAGGGTTTTCAGTCCTAAAAGCCATTGTCATATGGCATTCTCATCAAAGCGAACTTGTGCTATGTCGACCGTCGTGAGATAAAAAGTGTTCATCATTAAACCAGATGAATGAAGTGACGAAAGAAAGATTGCAAACTCACCGAACAGAGGGTAATCTTGTTCAGCTACGAGACTATCCTTTTCGTAGTCAGTATCTAATGCGCCAAGACAACAAAGATGAAATGTTTAAAGATAGAAGTAGTCAGACAAGGACTGTCTCGTCTGCGCCATCACAAGGATGACTTGGACATATGCTTGTCGTTTTTTGTCGGATCATCATAGAAATTTCGTGCGGGCAATGAAGTGTACTTACGAGAAAGCTAACACAACCGCCAGTGATGACACGTTGCGTAAATGCTAGATGAAGGAGATCTGAGACGGTCAGCTTGGTGTCTATGCAGTATGCAAGCTATGTTCAAAACATATTCGAGGTGATTCAGTTAGGCATGAATGGTATTAAATAAAAGGTTGTCTGCATCGCTAACGCGGATCAGACTCGTCATCTAGGTATTCATCTTTCGAGGGATTGATAACGAAGAGATTTATGCTTACCGAAAACAATATAACACGAACAAGGAAATCCCTACATATAGACGACTGCGATCGAGTCAGATTCAGGCTCTCGCATTTCGGTCGGGACAAAGATGTGCAATAGCATCGGGGTCAGTGGACGAGGTTTTCTAGGCCTGTCACAAAAGGGCATATCGGCTCATGGAATTTCGGAGCCCAGTGCCGTTTCATCAATGGATGAAGATGTCCTTGAAGGAAGATGTTCGTACCTGAGACTCAAAGTCAGCACATTGATGAGAGAAGTTTTCAGTAACAATGCGGATGTGATTCGACGTGATCAGTCATAGCCATTTTATATCAACATCGACCCGAAGGTCTCAGCCGGTAATTTCCAGCGTATATTAAAGAGATTGTTCATCATAAAAGGTCGCGGGTGGGAAGCGAGGTTGATGTATCCACGTACCTTACATGTGCTCTTTCTGTGAGATAGGGGTTGTCCACAATGAGTAGACACCGCATGCGCTGAAAGATTGCCAGATCAGATCCGTGACCGAAAGCAAGTGAGGCGCGACGCAGTTCAAGTCGCGTGACCATCGCTTGGTGGTAACACATGCTGCAACATCGTAGCAACTACTGTATGACTGTTAGCTTGTGGCCAGAAGAATATCAACCAGAAGAACAAGGATGAACAGCTGTATCAGACTGACGTGCTAAAACAGGATCTTCATACCCAAAAAGGTCAGAGACTCTAGTTTGTATGCGGTTTGCTTTCTCATCTCCAAAGCAAGTAGAAGACAAACAAGAATACTTACGTGATGAACAAACACTGGGATCGAATGAACGATCCCAGGATACTGCGAAGATGCGCGCGTATGAAGGAAGAAGTGTTCGACTGGCAGTATTCGAATTTTGGATAGAAGCTGCGCAGACGGCGGGCCATATCTAGGGCGGTCAGTCGCGCGGCATGGATTCTGCCAGGTCGTGGCGGTGCTTTTCGGTCCCTGGGGCTGAATCTGTGGCGCATGATATGCAGTGACGTACCTTCGCGCATGTGAAACTGTGAATCAGGGCGCATGATGCGAACCAACAAGTTTCCAGACTCACGAAATTGTGCGACCAGGGATATATAATTTCACCTGAGACCTCTCTCAGCTCTTTATCTTCAATTTCTACTCCTGCATTTTGTTGAAATTTCAATCGCAAAGACACCACCACAACCGCCAACATGATTTCCGTAATTATCCTCATTATCATTATCGTCCTGCGTATGTACAACCTCACTACAACCTCTCAGAGCTTTACTGACACGTCCCAGTTCCCCCGGTCGGAGTCGCGATCATGGCCGGCTGCGGCGCCGATCTCCTCATCAACATCTGCCTGACCCTCCTCGGATACTTCCCAGGCCACATCCACGCATTCTACCTTCTCTACATCCAACACAACCACCGCGAGACCGGCGACATGAGCAAGGCTGGCGGTGTTTTCAGTCCGCGCGTATACGCCCCAGCTGGTGCCAAGGTGCAACAACCCATGGCTGGTGACTACACTGGTCCAGCTCCGGGCAGTGCTGCGCCTGCTGCAGGTTACTCGGCTTACCCTCAGGAGACTGGTACTGCGCCTTACGCGCAGCAGGCTGGTTCCGCGCCTTACACTCAAGGCGGCGCCGTACCACCGCCATACCACAAGTCCTAAACGACTATTGGCTGCAAGGAGGACCAGAACTGGAGCGAGGTAGAGAGACATAAAGGCTACAAACACAAGGAAAGGGATGCGATGGAGACGAGATACCAATTTGCTTTACTGCGTAATATGAGAATCTGATTGATCTAACAATACAACTCACACTTAATAACTCAGAGCACTCTGTTCTCCATCGAATAGGTTCGTGCTAGGATTTGATCACATCCTGCGCGTCCCACGTGCTATCATAGTCAATGTTCTTGACCTCCATCTTCCCATCCTTATCAACCAGCACGGCCTGGTTCTTCTCGATCAGCGTCCAATCGTCGTCCTTGTAGGTGCTCGGCTCGCTGGCGATGATAACGTGTGCGCCGTGCTCCTCCTCAGCAATCCTCGATCCCTCAAGCCTCTTCGGCAAGTCGATGCCGTCAGGATGATCCGGATACTTTCTGTTCAGGGTAATACCCGCAGTAGTAGAATGATAGAGACTAGGTGGTTGCTCATTGGCATGGTTCCGAAACCTGTACGCGACCATCCTCGTTCCGTCTGTCGCTGCGAGGTTCAAGCTGTTTGGGTGCGCATTGTCACCTAAGATCTTCTTCTGCAATTCCACGACCGTTCGTACGGCGGAGTGCATGGCTTGTTCCATCTGATCGACAGTGTACTCTTCTTCCCAGCTTGACTTGCCTCTGCCATTGCTGAGGAAGTGCACGTACAGTGCAGCGACATGCTCGCTGTCTGTGCCGCCGAAGATGTTGGCGTAGGTGTCTTCGTCGAGCATGTTGCAGACTGCGCGCTTAATGGCGAGGAAGTCGGACACGGTGCCGTTGTGCATGAAAGCGATTCTGCCAAACAGGAATGGATGGTTGTTGACTTGGACGACCGAGGTGGCGGACGTCGCTCGGATGTGAGCGAAGCAGCAACGTGTCTCGGTATTGCCACATATGGAGTGGAAGTTCATGTCGCCTGACGGTGGTACGATGGACTTGTATACTGCGGGCCACAGACCAGATAGCTTGTGGCCATCTTCGCTTTCGCCAGTCTTACCGCGCTCGAAATCGGCGAAGGAGGTCGTGTACCATGTCACTCCGAGACCATCCGCATTCAGAATACGATTGCGGGCGTTTGCTTCATGTTCGGCTGTGATCTGATCTGGGAGGTGAGCTATCAGACGAGGTAGGTAGTGGTCGTTGACCTGGTGAGTAAGGGAATGTTTAGGATCGATGAGAACGTCTGTCAGCAGACATGGCTCGGTAGGTGAGATGTATGCGAACCAGCGACACATCCTGAAGCTGTATTGAAGCTACAGATTTATCGTTTAGGTCTGGAGCGATATATGTAGGAGAGGTTTAGCGATTGTTTGACCTACACGTGTGATCGATCAACAAGTCGAAGACCAAGTTGGAGAAGAGCAATGACGTTGCTTTGGAGATGTGCACCTGAACACCACGTCCGCACATGACAGACCACACTCAGACTACAGGCACGGCCGACTGCCTCAAGTCAATTCTCATGTTCAGCGACTCGTACAAGTAAGGTAAGACACAGGTCAGAATAGAAGTGCATATATCCAAATGATATCAGACCGATATAGTACCCTGCCAAGGTCATCAAGCATTCACCCCCAATTTCAACGTGGGGCAACCCAGCGGGGTAAAGTTTTGGATAAACAGTCACAAGCCTCGTGCAGGCAGCCGGAGCTGATGGGTGACTTAGGTAAGGTACTCCGTCGTCACTGAAACACGATGAACAGATTCGTAAGACCACGAACAGTCTTACAGCCAAGATTCGTTACTCGGTCTTTCTCACACACGATTGCAAGCAAGATGCGTCTCCCATATGTACCAGCAGACCCTCAGTTGCCGAACCCAGAGGACCAGGCCGTGGTCGACAGAGTCAAGGAGAGACGGGGAGGCGAATTGATTGCCTTGGACAGAGCATTGCTTCATGCACCTCCAGTAGCAGATGGCTGGTAAGTCGTTTCACTCTACCAAACGGCACAGGGAGAAGCATCCATTACGCTTCCCTAAACCACCCCTCCCTACATAGCGTCATCCTTATTACCAACTCGCGAACCACAACTAAAAGTTAAGGAACTCCTTCCTGAAATCTATCCGAACACAAACAACCCTGCCAACCTCGGTACGCGAACTCGCCATCTGCCGCGTCGCCGCCATAAACAACGCCTGGTACGAATGGGACCACCACACCCCGATCCTCGAGTCCGCCAACGTGCTCAACCCCGCTGCATTCGAGTACCTGAAGACCCAACTCCCAGGCGACCCGAACGCACAGCACACGCCCGCGGGCGGCGACAAAGCGGGCAAGGAAGTGCTCTTCGACGAGAAGCACCTCGCCGTGCTCGAATACACGGACGCCATGACGAAGGGCTGTGTGGTGCCGAAACGGGTGTTCGACCAGCTGAAGGCGCAGTTCTCGGAACGCGAGGTGGTGGAGTTGACGGCGAGCGTGGCGGCGTATAATTGCGTTAGCAGATTCTTGGTCGCGCTGGATGTGGGCGAGATGGCGGAGAAGTACGGCGTGGATATGTCTTGAACTTCGTGAATAGTATTTTTTTTCTCTATGGATATATACGCATGCTTCTGGGCTGCGTATAATGGTCTACAGAATCGTGCCGAAGCCAAAGGTCGTCTTCATGCTGCGCACGTAGTACTCGCCCCAGTTGCGCTTCGTGGGCTCTTCTTGTCCGACTGGCACGCCTTGCCATTCCACCCTCATCAGCGTCACGGCATCCACGTCGTTTTGCTCGAAGCGGATCTTCAGTGTGCTGTAGTGACCCTGTGGCCATTGCGCTAGCCTCCACTTTTGCACGATCAATGTGGGCTCATTCAGCTCCGTGAACTCTCCAGACACGTTTCCGCCGAAGATCTCGAATTTGGCACCTGGCTTGGCGCCTTCCCAGACCTTTGGTGGTGCTCTCGTGAATGCGGCGATGCGTTGTGGGTCGGTGAATGTGTTGTAGAGCTCTTGAGCGGTGGTGCGGAACTCCTCGGTATCGTTCAATGATGTGACGTTGACTGAAGGACCCTTGCCGGATGTGCTTGTGGTGGAGGTCTTACTGGCACTGTCGTCCTTTTTCGCAATGTGTGACGAAGATTGGTACTTTGGCGCTGGTGCGATTGCAGGCTTGTAGTCAGCGGCGTGTTGAACACTACCGCCGTGTGCGGCGATAAGAGATGGACCAATCGCCTGGTACTTCTTCCTCAATTGTGGAGTGAGTTGTTTTCGCACGAGGTCCTTGACTGGTGTCTTGGCTAGGGAATCGGAGAACACTTCAATTTCGAACTATGCGTCACAGTCAGAAAGTGCTCGGAACGGGATATATGAATAATAAGGTAGCTAGATCGATACATACCACGTACTCGTCTTCCTCGGTGTCATGAGCTACCTCTGGAGAGGTGATGCTTCCACTGACGTCCTCGCCGTCTTTTGTCTTGCCAACGTATTCCAGTTGTACCTTGACATCGTAGATTGTAATAACTTTTCCCTTCCTCTGTGCGACTTCTACATCACCATCCATGCTGAGCACCTTTGAAATCTCTGCGGAAGCACCATCTTCCTCCGCCTTGAGGCCTACGAGCTCCTTATCCAGATACTCCTTAGTTGCAGAAGTGACATCCTTGTTCACCCAGTGCCAGTTGTTTGGGTTGTGAAGAACCATTTTGACTGAAGTCTGAGAGACTAGAGCGCTGAGTGAAGGGTTACCTGTTTTCACCAAGACCTGTTGGCGATATGTTAGCCAGTGTAACCAGCAGTATCATTTGAATGCTCGGTGATTGATGGGTCGGTTCAGAGTTAGGACAATTGTCCGTGCAAAGCTAGTCCGCATGCAAAAGAGTACAAGTCTTCTCAGACTGGTGCCAGCTGGTGTATCATCATAAAAGGGACGAGGGTGAATTGAGTGAATTACACGTACCAATTGCTTAGCCTGAAGCAGTTCCCGAGTATTTGAAAAAAGACAACGAGATACTCAAAACAGGTCAAGTATTATGTTGTCTAGACACGGAAGCGTCTAGAAATTCTGAAGTCGGAGACATTTCTGCCAAGCCCCGTTACTGACCATCGGTAAGGACATCAAAGGACGACCCCACCGTCTGGCTATACGATGTAATGAAGACCACAGACACAGACAGGAATATAATATACTGTGGATGCATAGTCTTTTTCGAGGTGTGTAAAAGGCCAGACATAGTGGAGATTGAATTGAAAGTACCTTACTGATAGAGCAAGTTTCAGCCATTTCATGCCCCACTGAGTCACGTGACGCTGAGTCGGGACAAGCAATGTACCGTACTTTTGAATGTCTACTACAATCATGTTAATCGCTCCATATGTGAGAAAATACCATATAAAAGTTCAAATGATCGGTTGACAAGTGCTTGCGATGTTGAAGAGAGATGGATTGAACGGGCATCAGCCAATCAGAAGATTCGACTCTCCATGACATGCTCGATTCCAAGCTAAACTTTATCTGGATGAACCACAAAGCACTACAGGGTCCGCACCACCAACACCTCTTCCTTTCAACCTCCACCCTACGACATCTGTGTACGCCTCAACAGCAGGCACATCTCGCCTCACATCTCCTTCATATCACAACACCGGCAATATGATGTCTCGACACGCGCCCGGCGCGCAGGCCTTGACTGCCGTCTCCCGCCGCGCTCTCCCCTCCGCCACCTCTAGAATCACAGTTGCGCACCGTCAACCGAGAAATATGGCTACTGTCCAGGACGCACCGCCAAAGAGAGTACACGGCGGACTACGGGACCAGGACCGCATTTTCCAGAACCTTTACGGCAAATACGGTGCGGATTTGAAGAGCGCAAAGGAGCGTGGAGCATGGCACAAGACCAAGGAGATCATTCTCAAGGGTCACGACTGGGTATGGATATTCACTGGAATGTTGCGAAAGAGTCAGGTTGCTGATATATAATAGATCATCTCCGAGATCAAGGCCTCTGGACTTCGTGGTCGTGGTGGTGCCGGTTTTCCATCAGGAATGAAATGGTCTTTCATGAACTTCAAGGACTGGGACAAGGACACCAAGCCAAGATACCTGGTCGTCAACGCCGATGAGGGTGAGCCAGGTACCTGCAAAGACCGTGAAATTATGCGCAAGGACCCACACACTCTGATCGAAGGCTGCTTGGTCGCTGGTCGTGCCATGAACTGCTCAGCTGCTTACATTTACATTCGTGGTGAGTTCTACCACGAGGCTACCGTCCTTCAGCGCGCTATTCAGGAGGCCTACAAAGACGGTCTTATTGGAAAGAACGCTTGCGGATCTGGATACGATTTTGACGTTTACATCCACCGTGGTATGGGTGCCTACGTCTGTGGTGAGGAGACCTCTCTCATTGAGTCGCTCGAAGGCAAGCCAGGCAAGCCTCGTCTGAAGCCACCATTCCCAGCTGCCGTCGGGCTTTTCGGTTGCCCATCTACCGTCGCCAACGTCGAGACCATCGCCGTCGCACCAACCATCATCCGCCGTGGTGCTGGCTGGTTCAACCAATTCGGTCGTGAGCGCAACTCTGGTACCAAGCTCTTCTGTATCTCTGGACACGTCAATAACCCATGCACTGTCGAGGAGGAGATGTCTATCCCTCTGAAGGAGCTGATCGAGAAGCACTGCGGTGGTGTCCGTGGCGGCTGGGACAACCTCCTCGCCATCATCCCAGGTGGATCATCGACTCCGATCCTACCAAGGAAGATCTGCGACGAGCAACTCATGGACTTTGACGCGCTCAAGGACTCACAGTCCGGTCTCGGTACCGCCGCCGTCATCGTCATGGACAAATCCACCGACGTTGTGCGCTCCATCGCTCGTCTGAGCAAGTTCTACCACCACGAGTCCTGCGGTCAATGCACACCTTGCCGCGAGGGCAGCAAGTGGACCGAGCAGATCATGCACAGATTCGAGAAGGGCCAGGCCCGCGCTCGTGAGATCGACATGATGCAGGAGCTCACCAAGCAAGTCGAGGGTCACACTATTTGCGGTACGTCATCTAACAAGTCACACACTTTCACCAAGTACTAATATCATCACAGCGCTCGGCGAAGCTTTCGCATGGCCCATCCAGGGTCTGATCCGCCATTTCAGACCAGAGCTCGAGGCTCGCGTTGCCCAGCACACAAAGGCCAAGGGCGGCGAGGCGCTCGCTGGCGGTTGGGCACACGACTACCACAAGCAGGGTGGTCTTGTCTCTCCTGGACAATAGATGGTTCGGGTGCATAGTGTTCAATGAAAGTAGTGTAAATACTGTACTAGGATCGTTTTCTTCGTAGCATTACTGCGTTGTCGCACGGGCGACTGGCGTTGAAATGGGATATGAGTTTCAAAATTCAACTGGAACGGTTGGCCTCAAAAGTCTTTAGAAGCACGCAGACCGACCATGACCGGCACCCGCACGTACATATCGGTAATCATCTGGACTCGTTCATCAAGAGAGGAGGGTCAGGCAGTCAGGACCTTACATGCTTGGTAGCTCTATGCAATACTATCGAATCAACCGCCGATGTTCGATGAAATCGGCCCACAGTGGTTACTACATCGATTGACCGTATCGCCCGGTCTGATAAGATCTACCAAGAACTTTCCGACTTCTGTCAACAGGCATGGTCACATGGTCATGTCCTGTCTGTGGGATTCCGATAGCATTATCAAAGCCGAGGCTGCCATATATCTTCCAGTGTCATTTCGCTAAACAGCTCGCAGCACACCTCGCCTGACACTTCATTACATAAAGGGCCGACATAGGTTGACAGTGTGGTGCCGTTAAGACTGCCATCAAGAGTGCCTTCATGAGTGCCTTCGGAGATGCCCTCCAGACACTTGAACTAAGCGACCTCTGAAGCGTTTGAGAAGGTATCTCGTAAGACGTCCACAGAGCCGTCCATGAGGTTGTCTAGCGAACTGGCGTTGGACATGTCCATAGCAAAGCCTGCTGTGGTGCATCATCGAGAGCCTGCTCAGTAGTCTGGTGAATAGTCTGCTGAGTAGTCTGCTGAATAGTCCGCTGAATAGTCTGCCGATAGTCTGCTGAATAGTCTGCTGAATAGCTTCAACACGGTTGGCGGATTGTCCTTGGATCTTCTGCCGCTGTCGTCGTAGGTCGGTTCCGAGATGACGGCGCTGTGGTTGGCAGAGAAGGGAATGGAAATCCTTTTTATTGGTGGGAATTTGTATGTGGAACTCTGTAGATGTGGTGCACCGACCTGAATATGTGCACAGTAACCTTCTTGACATTGCTACACGCAAGTTTAGTGCATGTCTGTGTCCTGTATACCCTCCATGTCCCTCACAAGCCCAACCTCATGCTCCCTCAGATGGGCTCCGGCACCCTTCAACAAGCTCACGGTGGCTCGATGGCCTTTCCTGAGCGCCAGAAACAAGACGGAGAAGCCGGAGCAATTCTCCCTCGCGTGAACGCTACAACCGGCTTTGAGCAATGCCTCGACGATTTCTGTGTAGCCCCTCGCAGCGGCGATATGCAGCGGCTGAGTCTTCTCCAACGGCGCAGAAGAGCGTGGCTCAGGCGCATGGTCGGAAGACAGCGAGAACGAGGGAATTGACCCGATCTGACTGAGGGCGTGCAGATGCCAGGTGAGTAAATTGAGGTTGTTGGATGAAGCGGCGGTGTGGATCAGATAAGGCAGTATTGCGAGAGCAGCCCCGGTGATTTCGTGTGAAGCGCTGTCGGCGGCGTCCGAGTTGCTTGTTTCCGAGTCGAGAGGTATAGGCGAGGGCGCTTGTGTTGGGTTCTGCAGGATATGTGCTAATAACGATTTCATGTCGGTATTCTTTCCCAAAAACGGTGTCGAGGGCGAGGGACTAGTTAGGAGAGAGTGTCGAGTCGGTGTCAACTCGCCCCGTAGCGGTTGAGCCATCAGCTGCCGTACTTGGGCAGATGTCAACTCTGGCTTGCCGAGAAGGTAGGATAATTTCGCCAAAGCACATTCGGGCGTCATATCTCCGCCTGCGACTACGCCCACAGCTTCAAGTTTCTTGCCTACGGCATAGATGGCTGAGACTTCACCTTGGGTGCATTGTGTGATGTTGACGATGACGACGCCCCGGTCGGAAGCTTCGCGGAAGACGTCGAGTAGGTCCTTTCGTGAAGGTGCATTGCCTGCGCCGTATGATTCTAGGACCATGCCTTGGAGCGGAGGCGAGAGAAAGGATCGTACTGTTGCCGTTGAGAGGCCAGGGAAGAGTCGTAGGACTGCTACGTTGGGCGACATGCGATCGTGTGCACGAAAGGGCAGGACTTGTCGTGGTCGTTCGACTAGATTCCAGGATACGTCGATGTTGATGCCTACTCGTGCCAAAGGGGGCATATTGGGTGAGTCGAAGGCGGCTAATGCATTGTTGGATACCTTTGAAGTTCGATTGCCTCTGTATAGGGTCGACGCAAAATAGAGACACACTTCTGGGATAATACACGATCCTGCAACCATCAGAGCACCGAGCACGTTCTCGATGGCATCGTTCCGCAACTCTGATAGCGGTACTTGAGCGCCAGTGACAATGACTGATTTTCCAAGGTTCTCTAGAAGCATTGACAGGGCGGAAGATGTATATGCCATGGTGTCGGTACCGTGAAGGACAATGAAGCTATCGAAGTTTTTGTAGTTGAGCGAGATGTCTGTGGACAATCGAATCCAGTCCGGAATGTCCATTTCTGAAGAATCCAAAAGAGGGTCGTATTCGAGCACAGCATAGCGGACCCTCTTGCCGTTGACTCCTCTCGGTGTTATCAGAGTAGGTAGTTGTAGCTCAAGAGACTTGCCATCGGCTGAAAGTTGTGATGAGATTGCGTGGTGAGTGGAAGTTGCCTTTGGGTCAGATGAGCGGACCAGTACAGGATGACCGAACGGCGTGATACCGATTCGAGGGGTGGTTGCTTCATTAGTGACACCAGCCAGCAGGGTTGCGGAGTCCGACTGCAGGCGGCTCACATGTGACTTTGTGCTGGCGGGAGGTGGTCTTGTCCTCTGGCCGTTGTCGCTATCGGACTGATTCGATTTGGCATATTCGGCTTGCTTTCTTGCATTGATTTCTTCCTTGATGGCCAGTGATGCTTGTTTGATATTTTCTTGGATCTGGCGCTCCTCCAAAGTGACCCTTTTTGAAGGTGTCGAGGCGCCACTTCCAGGACGAGTATATGTGTCACTCCATGCCTTGTATCGATCGACCGAGTCAGACCAGCTGAAGATGGAATCGCCATTTGGATCGTGGAAGCGAGATTGTGATCGAAGAGTTTCGGTCAGGAAAGATGGGTACGGGGCGAATCCGCTGTTGGCGTCTTGACGAACCATGCCGATGGTACCACCTGCATAAAGGCAGAGTACCAATGCCTCGTCTGACATTTTTCACCGGTTGTAGAGAGAGTACATGTACTCAGGTAGTGAGAGAAAGGGTAAAAAGAACAGAGCAGAGAGTAAAAAAAGAATGATTCTCAAGAGTTCCGTTGAGCAGACTCCTGTTCAGCTCGGATTAAAGATACTTAGACAAACAGTCAACTTTGCACGCCAAATTGCTCAATCAACCTCGTCGACATGGGGAGCTCATACAAAACTGACTTCTTTCATCAGAAAGCGGGAAACGCGCGCCAAGACATGTTGTCGGTGGAGTCGCACGCCTCGCGTGGTGAATGCACATTCATTCAGTTACATTGTTGTCGAGTGTCGTGAAATGGAAGTATACACTGTAACAAGCAGGGGGTATCAAAGCACGTATAAAATGCATGTTATCTTCGATCGTACAGTGAAGTATTGTGATACGTGCCCACGTGACTGTGACATCTTATGTTCCAACGTCATCGCCTAAATAGAACAGCCGAACAGAGCTCCTTCCTCCTTCTGCTGCTGAGAAGACGTGCACCTAACCGGTTCGAGACTCTGTGGTATCTGCCTCGATCATGTGAGGAGATGAGATACATGATCAGGTCAGACACTCTCGACCGAGAAATAAACAATCAAGGATTTGAACGGTCACGTGAGCAGGTTCTACCTTACTTTACAGTTCGACCTCGAATACTTTGTTGACGCAATACTTCTAGAACGGCTGAAGACTCTTGCGGGAGAAGGACTTGCCCTTGGGAGAAGGGTTATTTCCATAGTCTCTTTAGACGATGATTCCATGAACAATTTTTAGGGCTTCCAATGCGATACGTCACGGCTTGAACGGCTGGAGTTCGCGGCAAAAGCAATCGGGAGCGCAATCCGGCATCTGCGATTTCGGGCCCGTGTACTGCACGAATATCAAGACGAATACATGTCGGCGAACGTCACTGTTATACCTTGGTTATCATCGGAATTTATTGTTATCGTCGTATACCACCTTCATCAGTGGTTTGTGTCCTCTTAGCGTCTTGTTTCAATCGCATTCCATCTCCATCGGTGATTATATCAACAATCATGGCTGCCACCCGTAGAGCTTGCGCGCGGCTCGCCTCCACCTCAGTCCGTCCTACATCTGCCTTTACCTTGTCGGCTCGCACACGACTCCCATGTTCGTCAAAAATCCAATTGGCTCCTGGATCGACGACGTTGAAGATTGCTCGCACACTGATCAAGGACTCTCACTCGTCTTCTGGAAATGTCGAGTTGCAACCCGGTTCAAAAGCTCCTGTTATTGATCGCGCGAGGTCGAAGGTCTACGACAGTGTCGACGATGCCGTTGCCGATATTCAGAGTGGCTCGACTATTCTGAGTGCTGGTTTCGGTCTCTGTGGAACTCCGGGTAATGCATTCGACAGATAAAACACAATTACCATACTAACCCACCTAGATTCCATCATCCAGGCCATCGGAAGGAGAGGCATTGACGCAGTCAGCAACCTCAAAGCTGTCTCCAACAACGCTGGTTCCGGAAAGGATGGTCTTGCTGTTCTTGTCGAGTCTGGTCAGGTCAATTCACTCATCCTGTCCTTCCTCGGTCAGAACAAGGTCGTCGAGAAGAAGTACCTGGGCGGCGAACTTGCCATCGAATTGACCCCACAAGGAACCATCGCCGAGAGGATCAGAGCTGGTGGTGCTGGTATTCCTGCTTTCTACACTCCTACCGGTGTCCGTACGTATATCCCGACTTCCTAAAACCCACAAAACGCTCATCCTATCGCAGACACCTGGATCGAGACTGGTCAGATCCCTATCAGATATGGCCCACCAGCCAAGGAAGGCGGCGAGCCATCCGTACAAACACCCGGCAACAAGCGCGAGACCCGCGAGTTCGGCGGCCGCAAATTCAACATGGAATACGCCATCGAAGCCGACGTCGCCATGCTGCGCGCCGAAAAGGTCGACGAGGCCGGCAACTGCGTCTTCCGCTACACCACCGGCAACTTCGGCCCAATGATGGCCAAAGCCGCCAAGTTGTCCATCGTCGAGGCCAACGAGATCGTCCCCGTCGGCACCCTCAAGCCCGACGAGATCGACCTGCCAGGTATCTACATCGACCGCATCGTCAAGTCCACCGAGCCCAAGAAACTCGAGATCAAGAAACTGCGACCAACGGGCGGCGAGGCCGAGAAGAAGTCGTCGTCGCAGGCCCGCCGCGAGCGCATCGCCAGACGCGCCGCCAAGGAGCTCAAGCACGGCATGTACGTCAACCTCGGCGTAGGCATGCCGACCCTCGCGCCATCCTACCTGGACGCCTCGACCAAGGTCTGGATCCACAGCGAGAACGGTCTGCTCGGCATGGGTCCATACCCAACCGAAGAAGAAGTCGACGCCGACATCATCAACGCCGGCAAAGAGACCGTCACCATCGTGCCCGGCGGCAGCACCTTCGACAGCGCCGAGTCGTTCGGCATGATCCGCGGCGGCCACATCGACGTCTCCATGCTGGGTGCCCTGCAGGTCAGCGCCAACGGCGACCTGGCCAACTACTTCATCCCGGGCAGCGTGCTCAAGGGTATGGGCGGCGCTATGGATCTGGTCTCGAACCCGGACCAGACCAAGATTGTCGTCCTCACTGACCACTGCGCCAAGGACGGCAGTCCTAAGATCGTCCAGGAGTGCAACTTGCCTCTGACCGGTGCGAGGGTCGCGAGTACCATCATCACCGAGATGGCCGTTTTCCAGGTCGACAGAGTTCACGGTGGCCTTACTATGACGGATATCGCGCCCGGTTTGAGCGTCGAGGATGTTCAGGCCAAGACCGATGCCAAGTTCAAGGTCGCCGAGGACTTGCAGGTCATGGAGTAGTGCATGCATGTGTCTGAGAACGGGATTGTACAGCTTTCGGCTCATGTAGTATACACACGCATATATGAAATCATCAGTATCAAACCCCACCACCCTCCACCCCTGGGTTCGCGGAAGATTGCGCCAGTCATTGTTCACCACTTTTTGGTTCCAACGTTTCGCCGTATCCGGCCTGCCACCGAGCGACTACAAGCACAAAACAGGACAAAAAAGTGCAATCGAGACAGAATACAATATAATACTCATCATCTATCAAAGACACTCCCATTCCACGAACGCTAGGCTTTTCCTGCTTGATCCGCCCGATCCAAATTCCGCCGATGTGGCGATGAATGTCCAGACAATGTAGAGGTTACATGCGACGAGTGTGAGACGAGCTGCGTTGGAGTGACGAATTTGGGCTGGTTGACTGCGTTGCAGACGAGAACGCTGCTTGCTGCTTGCGCTTCCTGGCTCCGGCACAGCATTGGCGCACCCAGGCAGCCCAGCAATGAGTTGGCAGACCTTGGCCTGTCACTGCTTCTCCTCTTTCCCGCCCCATTGCCCCTGCTCTTGCCCGCCTCCACGTCGTTTCTTTGCCTTTGCCTTCAGCAGCCCCGATGAGCGTCGACTTTGGTCACAAGACTCCGCTGTCGAGCAGGAGCGGTCCCAGAGTCCGTAGTAGACTCCTGAGTTGACTCCCCCACGTGCTGAAGGGCTTGAATCTATATATAGCGAGACCAGGTTCTCTCCGCTGGACATTCGAGTCGGCGAAATCTACCCGAGTAGAATCGAGCAGGAGTCCGCGGATGGTCATCACTGGCGACGTCAGAGGGCGGTCCAGGCCCTGGAGGGGCACTCTGGTGGACTGCTTCTCGTGAGACGCGGAGAGGCTGGGCGTCGGAGTCGCTGTGCTGGCGTTATATATCTCTCGTGGAAGGAGTAGCGGCCGTAGTTGTTGCGTGCCTGCCTGCGGAGTGGCTGTGCAGGTGCTTGGGTGCGGCATGTTGACTCTGACACAGTGCTGCTCTGCCGTGGAGATAGGCTCTCGGAGGGAAAGAGTTGGTATATATAGCTGCGAGACACGCATCGTGGTATGTCGCGCTGTGTCTCGAGGGGAGCTTTACGACGTGACCAGGTTTTCAAAAAGAACGAGGAGGACAGGCGGTTACCAAGTATGTCTCGCGGAAGTGAAAACCGGGAAGATGGTGAGGACCGTAGGAGGGTCGGGGTCTCGCTTGTCCTGACCAAGCAATGTGAGCAAGGATTGGCGATTGACCGACAGAGGAGCCTCCGAGATCGTGCATCGTCTGGTGAAGCTGAAGGAAAGATGGTCGAGAGGTCCAGAGTCCGAATCATGTGGTACTGTAAATGGGCGGCTGATTTTTGGACCGGTCGAGCCCTCTCCCATGATGTGCGTGCTACACGCCACAACCAAGCAGACAAAGAGACAATGTTGTCTCCGTCTCAATTATACAGATCTTTCCAATCCCGGTCCGAGCAGAAAGGCTGGAGCCATCTAATCCCCGCGTCGCATTCGTTTCCTTGGAGCAGGCGACGATGGGCCATGGTGCACGCGGATGGCATCCTCGATGAGCAGGATCTATTCACACCAGTCAGCATCAGCTTCGAAAAAGTCATCAGAAAACACATACGTCCGCTCTCCTCCACATCGGCTTCCTCACGAGGTCGTTGCTGTTCTCGACAGCAGTCTGCTCCTCCCCGAGCCCAAATCCCAATGGAGTTGGTAGAGGTGGAATCGCAGACTCCTTCTGCGACTCACACCCTCCTTCCTCATCGATAGACGGTGCAAGCAGACGTTGTTCTTCTTCTCCTCATTCCGAGGAGGCTGCGTCGGGGGTGGTGCCTTGCGAGTGCACGCGAGGAACGGGGCGTAGTGCTGCCTTGGCCCCGGTGATACCGTGCCGGGTATATATAGCGCCCAGAGGCGTTGTCAATGTAGGTTGTTGGGACGGCAGCAGACGGGTATGGACGAACGGTCTCGGCGTCTGCATGCACGCAGAGACCGGACCAATCGCATAATGCCGGAATACCCTGGAGTTGGGGTGGAATATATAGCTCCTCTTCACTGTAGAAGAGCAGCCAGCAGGCGGAAGCATGGGTCGGCGGCGCGAATGTTATGCCACGAAATGGTTTCCTCTGTGGGATGAGGCTCACCAGGCAAGACAGGCGAGTGACGAAGTCGTGGGCGTCCAATAGCAGAGAGGGCGCCATTGTCGATTCGTTCGGAGCCCTCAAACAAGCAATGGTCGAGCGAGAGAATCGACCACTGATGTCGTGTCATGCCACGAAGTGGTTCCTTTCATTGACGCTCGCCAGTGGCCGGAAGATGCCTCCCGCCAAGCACATATATAGCTGGCTTGATTCACAAGCCGCGTCCAGGTCGTCGCAACGAGGGATTCACATACTCGTCAATCTGGCGCGCTTCCCAGCAGACCAGCTGCGCACTCGAGTGAGTGAATCGGCGGCCTTTCTGTACCACGGCCGGAGAACCTTGGCGGTCATCTCTGATGGTGTTCTTAGTGTCCAGCTGCGCTCGAGGCTCAGATCGAGGCTGGATGTGGACCATGCTGACTGTGGTGAATATAGTTGGTGCTGTGGAGAGTATACTTGGTATCGCGATATGTTCTCGTCGAAGATGGCTAGGCGAGTCGTGCCGAATAGTGCCTCTTGGTAGTTGACCGATAGTGGCGAGAGCTTCATGGGACTCGTTGCTACTCGAGGTGGGCGATAGAGTCGAGGTTGACGTGGCTGGTCGTTGGTGGTTATCAAGCGAGTAGTGCCGAACAAGGCGTCATCGGGATAGATTATCGTAGGAAAGTATCCATCCATTGCTCTTGAGCTGTTGTCTTGATCTCGCGATGATTGTGCTGTGTGATTGTCTGAGGTAGAGGACTGTGCTTGATACTCAAGATCTTTGTCTGACGTTTGAAGATTGTGTCTGGTAGCGAAGGCTTGTCTTGGATGTTGAAGACCCGTGTTTGATATTGAAGGATTGTGTTTGAACTTGAGAGATTGTGATTGAAGATGGAGAGAAAAGAAGAAGAATACCTCGAGGGCATAGAGCTGCTTTTATGCCATTCTCAATTTATGCCATTCTCAGGATAGCTCTTCTCCGACTCGACAGCAGCAATGGCTTCAATTCAATCCCAGCCCCGCTCTGACTTTGTCGTGCTCCTATTCGTCTTCTCTGCTGCAGCAAGCTCTCGTCTCCTTCACCGCAAGCGCTTGGGCTTCAAACCTGGGACATGCTCCAATCTATGCCATCCTGCTCATCGAGTCCTTAGGAGGAAGCGCTCGAGTTCGACCTCGCTTAGGTTCTTGCATATACTGCTGCACGATATAATCTGCAGTGTCCGAGAATGGCTGGCTCGAGTTGAACGTTGAGAGCTATCCCAATATCCAGCAAGGCTGACTTGACTACTTCGCGAATCATCTGCAGTATGCAGAGCTCTTGCTGAAAGCCCAATGTGACACCACCTCTGAAAGAGATGAGTAATGTGTCACCTTCCCAGGAACAGATGACCAGGGCCGATCCGTCCGTCCTTTCCCCCTAGGGTACACGGTTGCAGCCGCTAGCGACGATGCGGTGGCGTATTGAAAGGGATAAACTTTTGATGAAGTTCTGGGCTGTCTGCGTAACCTATAACGAGTATCTGAAACCCTTGTTATCCAGCTCTGTTGCATCATGCATGCCACTCTCAATTGCTTCCTTGTCGAGTGCTTCCCCAGCAAGACCGGCTGCTGCAGCCTCCCGATCTCTCTTCTTATTCACGCTGAACATGTAGAAGTACAGGACAACGACCATGAAGAGCTTGGTCGAGTAGCCAATGAGCATACTGTGGTAGTGTCAGTGATACGGACAGCGCTTGGAAATGCTGTGCTTCGGCGGGGAACTTACGCAATGTATGCCGAGTGGTAGTTCGGAGCCTCGCTAGCTATGAATGTCTGTGGACCAATGATGTTACCGACGCAGTAGCCAGTGAACAGAATCGCGCCTGTCAACTGCTTTTTGGTGTACCCGGCAACGTTGCTGCTGATCATTGTCAAGCTCATACTGAACCCCAGCCCCTGAAAGAAGCATAGCCAGAGTCCCACCAAGCGTGGCCATTTGCTGTCTTCCGGCAGACCCACTAGCATAGCCGCGCCAATGATACATATCGTGTTTGCTCCGATCATGGTGAAGCAGCGCGAATTAGGCACATAGGTGCACAAGACACCACCCAGCAGGAGGGACAGGAACTGGATGGCGCCGCCCGGAATCTGCAGGTACTGCGTTCCGAGAGTATCGAAGCCAAAGGAGCCGACGATGATGGAGGTAAACTATGGGCGAACGAAAATCAGCACTCGTCTCGCGCGTCATGTGAAATCAAGTGGCTGGCGAGTAACTTACACTAGTGATGGCGGCGTTGGGAATTTGTGCCGCCAAGGCCATGATAAACAGGATGTAGGTCTTTGGATCCTGGAACGTCTGGACCATCTGATACTTCCGGAAGACACGATTCTTGATTCCTTGTCTGTTCCTGGCTACACGATCCACGGCGATGAATTGCTCCTGCGAGGTGAGGAACTTGGCAGTGGAGGGCGAGTCCGGAAGCACGAACAGTGACACGAGACCCCATGCAGTACTCAGGGCGCCAAAGATCAAGAAGACGTACATCCAGCGAGGCAGTCCGGTGGTGATGTGACCAACGGCATATCCAATCAATCCTCCGAACATGGTTGCAATGCCGTTGGTGCAGTAGTATGTCTCGAGACGGACCGGCTGTTCCTTAGCAGTGTACCACATGCCCATGATTAGAACGAAGCCGGGGTTGATCGCTGATTCCACGAAACCAAGAAGAAATCTATTGGTGGCAATGCCGGCAAAACTAGTACATGCAGGAGTGGTGAGGAGGATGACACCCCATGCTATCGTGGTGCAAGAGAGTACTTTTCCAATCGGTAGTCGCTGGAGGAGGTAGCCAGCGGGATATTGAGCGACCATGTAACCGAAGTAGAAAATGGAGCTGAGCCAAGAGTACTGTTGGCCATGGAGGTGAGTACCCTTTTGCAAGCCGTAAACACTTGCATAGTTGATGCCATTTTTGTCAAGGTATTGAAGGAGATATGTCACGAACAAGACGGTTAGAATTCGTATGTCAATTTTCCTGAGCACTCTTTTGGCCTCGGCGGGGTCGACGTCCTGGTTTTCATGCCCTTTGTAGATGGCATAACTGTCGTCCAGCTCCGAGGAATCAGTGACCGACGGCGTGGCAGTGGCATTGTGAATGTCGTCCTCTATAGAAACATTATGTGGCTGAGCACCGAGGGTGGTTTTCTCCGCCATGATCGACAGGACGAGAAACAAGAAGGGAGGGAGAGAAAAAAACTCAAAAGAAGAGAGAGACGGGAGACAGACGACAGACTTATGAGGAAAGGAAACAATGACAAAGTTACCTCCTCACCGACCGTACTGAGAACGCCCATCCATGGGACCAGTGCTCTAACGGATCCGAGGAAGAGACAGCAACGCATCACCAGGCAATAATCCAATCACACAACTGGATGGTCCAAAATTTCTCTTTCTGGGCTCGGGGTTACAAACAGTATAACCGGGAAGCGGCAGAAGCGAAAGAAGACTAGGAAGTGCTGCGCAACGAGGTGGGTTAGAAGAAACGAGACGCATGGACAAAAGATGAGGTTTGCGTTTCGGGACGACGTGAGAGGTGTTTCTGCACGCCGTCATTGGGTTAGAACGAATAAACGTGGTCACCTGTGGCTCTCTCGAGAACGGAGTTAAGATGCTAGTGGATCACGACATCAATGGATCGTTGACGCAATGTCTCCAATGTTCCACTGTCGCGCGGGTCGTCGGCGCGGAGGTGGAAGACCATCGAGAAGTCAATTCGTTACGTTTCGCGTGCGGTGCGGGGGTTCTGCGGACTTTCTTCTCACCGTTCTTGGTGGAAGCGACGGGGGCTTGGGATGTTTGAATGTCGCACGGTCAGAATCCTCGAGTCGTTTGCGGTGAAGAATCTGCTGACGTCGTGACTGATCTGTGCTGAAGGCGATCGGGATCTGCCTTTTGGTATGGGGAAATTGAATTGCTCCATTGGTCTTCCCGAGTTTCATTTACCCGAGGTATCAATTTATGCATTGTAAGTTTTCGACACCTTTTTCGAGACTCCTTCTGGCTTCGGTTAATCACGACTTCTCGGAGACCAGACGCTTGCTTGATGCTGTATGCAGAATCCTATTATGAAGCTAGATGTATAGCTTTCGACAGGGGTTGGATGGCTGGCTGGCTCAGAAGGCCTTGTGAACCATATTGGTACCAGCACTCAATCGACCGCTAGCCATCGCTAGAAATGTGTTCTCGTGCGAGTAGAGCAATAATATCCTCCTTTTCTTTTCAATCAGCCAGACACAGACCGAAAATTCTCGACTTCTTCCTTCCGAACCCCTTCGCTATCTTCCGCCTAAATTAACCTCGAAAGAAACATGTATTGTGAAATGCTATGCCGAGAGTGATCGCTTTTTTGCAGCACTCAATGAACGCCGGATGATCCAAGTGGTATTTTCGCTTAACAACTTCCAACAAAGAAATCATTTTCGTCTCCTTCAGGGTGTGCCCATGGCGTCCGTATCCGTGGCATGTCCATGGTCGTTCGCGACGGAGGGCCACTGCTGTCATCATCGTCGTCGTCATCGCCCATGTCGTTCATCTGTGCAGCATCCGCTGGTTCGTCCATCCAGGTCAGACCATTGGCGGCTTCTTCCAGAGGGAAAACTTCACGAGCGTACTCCTCCAGACCGCGGTAACCCTCCCATAGACTTCGTGCCTCCTTCGGGTACTCGTAATCAGGACCAAAGTATGGTGCACGTTGTTCGCCCAAGACCTCCTGTAGATTCTCCAAGTGCTCGCGGTAACCTGATGGGACAGATACTGCAATTTCGATAGGACCGTGAACGTAGCGGACCGGCCTTCCAACGCCTCGTGAGAATCGGTTGCACGCTTGTAGAGGTGTGAGTTTCTCGAATGCGAGAATGACACTAAACAATAATCAGCACGTCACCACAATGTCGCAGCAGAAATTACTCACCGTTGACCCTTCCACGCTTTCGGGCCCATTTTGAAAATCTGAAGAAGCGCAGGTCCAACGTCGTGCTCGGCATCTAACCAGGGCAAAGGATCGCTGGGGTGAAATGGTGCCTGCCACACAAAACTACCGTCGGGCTGAAGTTCCATACGAAAGAGGGGGTAGGGAAGAGATGTGAAATTGTTGTTGTATATTCCAGTAATCAGGAAAGTCGCCGAAAGGCCAATCTGTCTCACGTAATTCTCGACGGCAAATTTCTGCGACCACAGCGGCAATGCCTTCCACTGCGGGTTGTATATCGAGTGATCCGGCATGGACGAGTAAACATAATGTTGAACGCCAGCTTTCTTGGCTGCATCTGCGCATGCCTTGCCGATAGCTACCTCGTCTCCCCAATGAGTCGTGTTGATGAAAGCGAGCTGGGCGCCTTCGAAGAGGTGGTTCAAGAAAGGGATGAGCGTCTTCTTCGCCTGTTCGAGATCGCCCTCCACTAATTCGACATTTGGAAGCTCCGAAAGCTCATCTGCGACAACACCTTCGCGGTTCCTGATCTGAGCGCGGACATGCCAGCCGACAGCGGAAGCGACGCGGATGAAAGAGGCCGACTGTCTGCCAGTCGAGTTGATTGTGACGACAGTTCTGGTTGGTTGTGTCATGAGCGACGGCATTACCCTCGTGATTTGGTTTACCCTCGTGAGACGGGATACACGTCGCTCAAACGTCCTCTCCTATTTTTGTGAAGCTGATACAGTCAAAGGTACGCGTTCGTAAGCCTGAGGTCCAGTCCGGTGGTGTTGAATAGGGATGAGCGTCAAGTTTCGGATTGGTCGAGCAAGCCACAGATATAAGAATGAGTCGCGACAATGTAGAGGTAAGGTAGGTACCTTGGTGGATGATGTGGCGCTAATGCACGATATGTGATGGTGGACGGTAAGGGATTCTTGGTCGTGTTTCTGGGGTGCAGCTGTATGCGGATGCGGCGCGGTGAAGACCAGAATTCCGTAGACGTTCTGGGCGGAATTCGATATCGAGTCGGTCAGGTTCGTGATATCAGTCTTGGAATGGTATAATTCAGCCAAAGAAATTGACAATTAACGTAGAATGAATTTCGAGGTTGTAACAACGTTGTCGCGGCTTTTGTGAGTGAGACACAAGAGATTTGAGTACAACTTGGGACTCGACGATGATGGATGATCTGGTCTTGAATGTAACTCCGTGTGTGGCTTGGCCAAGTCGGAGTGTATGACCGTGTGCCGTGTGACGACCGTCTAGCCGTCAAGAAGAGCTGTGGTACCGGAATGTGCGTGACGCTGTGTTCGTTTGCGTTTGAAGATGTGATGAGTCGAGGAGACAGAAGACAGAAAATATAGTCGAGACCGATATGCTGTATAGGTAGTCGAAATGCGGAAAAGGTTTTCTGATGCGGAGTGCAATGATGATGACTCCCTGGGGAAAGACGTTCAAGTGCTCACTTGACGCACGTGTACGCGGAGCAAGTTTCGTAGTCGTTCTCGGAACCACTTGAGGAAGGAGGTACCAAGAAGATGTAGAATCAAGAAGGTACGCCGGGTGATGTTCAAGGCAGGAGGTATGTACTCTCTGCAGTGTGCGAGCCCACGGTTAAAGGAGAGGAAGTCAAGAAGTCGAGTGTGCACAGCGTGACAAAAGACGGCAGCGCAATTGGTACAAAGTACGATACTAGCAGCAACACGTTGACGGGTAGTCGAGGTGGTCATGAATGAATAGTGCCCACTGCCCAGCTGGTCATTGGAAACCTGGGCATGCTTAATTTCGACTTCTGGGTCTCCAAGTCCTGATCCATGGCCGCATGACCAGAAATGTACCATGTCTTAGCAAATAATAACATAATTCAGGGCGGTCGTTTGACGGTCAGGCTTCAGCACGGTCGAAGGACGGCGCGAGTACCGCGACAAGGCGAGCTGTTGTAGCATTTTTTGATGCATTCTGTGCGACTTGGGGCGTTGGGCGACGGTTGGCGTCGTCCAAAGGGAGATGCTGTTACCTAATTGAATACTACAATGTCGTAATTGGCAGGCACCAGACCAGACCGAGCTCGAGTTGTGAGCATCATAATATTTCAATATAATAAGAATAGTTTCGACATGAATGTAAGTGTTTTGGACTCGGGATATATGAGACTGCTTGAGACGATCACATGATTTTATTTACCTTTGTTTGCCATATCTTTAAGATGCAATTGATAGAGAAATCGCATCTCTCGGTCTCTCCAGGTTCCAAAAGTTATCCAGCCATTCGCGCAAGCTGGCACGTTCCTTCTCCTTACAATGGACGTTAGGCAAATTTTTCCATGCGGCTGTGCCTACCTTGTGCGGTTAGATGCCGCCGGAATCATGTTAGTGGATGCGGGGCACGGAATTGATCGTCGTTCTTATGCCGATCTCTCGAATGTGATCTCCTCGGGCCAGAATGGATCTCTTGACCGCTTGCTGCCTGCTGCTGCCTGGAGCTGTTTATACGGCGTATCCGGCATTGTGCAACGTAGAGTAACATTCGTGTTGAGTGTCGCTGGTACGTCTCGTAGGTATGGCCACGATTGACGAGCACTGTGAACACGTTGCCTATATCAGGAAGAATTAAGGTCGAGGTGACCTGCATGTCAAAGTCTCCGATGCGCGATCGGAACACTTCCGGAGCGCCAATAAAGCCACCAAGAGGCGCTCCTCTCCTCATGACCTGGTTATTGCAACGTCTTGTCTTTGGTGCACAGCCATCGAGTCATGCTTGAGTTCAATAGAGTTACCTTACAGTACTCGATCATGACGCGAAGATACCCCGTCTACCACAGATACCGAGAAGTATGAACACAAATTATGGAAAGCATAAGCACCACACCATAGAGACAGACAACAAAGTAGTGTGCCAGATACTCATTCAGGTAACGGAGGAAGGTGAAAAGAATAGACTATCGGTAAACCTCCTGGAATAAGTTTCAAATCTACGCAGAGACATGGAATGGGAAGAGTAAGCATAACGGAGTCACGATTGGGAATAGCAAGATAGCGTCAAGCACTTTTGGAATTCTCATATACGAGAAGGACCGACTATAGGAAGTCCGCCTGTAAGAAAAAGATCCATCTCTCAAACCATCCATATCCATCACATCATGAAAACATCTCAATCTCCCCAAACCCGTCTACTCAGCAAAGTCAATTTACTGGGTACCGAGGGCTGGGACAACACCCTGCCATCCGTAGAGGACACCGTCGTAGGCGGCCTTCTTGACGAGAGGAGTGTCGGAGCCGTTTGGTTGGAAGAAGAGGTCGGCCCAGCCCATACCTGGGAAGGTACCTGGAACCCACGAGTAGGTGTCGTCAAAGTCCCAGACGGTGACACCGACGCAGCGGGTGACGTTGTGGCACGCGGCGACGGTCGACGCGTAGTCGAGGACCTGCTGCTGCTGGGCCGCGAGAGTGGCTGGGGTGGCGGTGCGGATGTCGAGCTCGGTGACGGCGACGTCGACGCCGAGAGAGGTGAAGGCGTTCATGTTCTCGATCTGGGTCGCGGCAGATGGGGTCTCGCCGACGATGAAGTGGGACTGGAGACCGACTCCGTCGATCTGGATGCCGGCGGCTTGAATAGACTTGACGAGGTTCTGGGCAGAGGTGGACTTGTTGCCTGGGTACTCGATGTTGTAGTCGTTGTAGTAGAGCTTAGTGGTGAGGTTGTTGGCCTTGACGGCAGCCTCGGCGGTGCGGAAAGCGGTGTAGAGGTAGTCAGTACCGGTGGTGTTGTACCAGATGTCCTCGCGGTAGGTACCGTCGTCGTTGAAGGCCTCGTTGACAACGTCCCAGGCGTAGCAGTTGTCTCCGAAGTGAGCAATGGTCTGGGTGATGTGGTTCTCGAGGACGGCCAAGAGACCAGTCGCGTTCCATGGAGTGGTTGGGTTGGTCAACCAGGTTGGGTTCTGGTTGTACCAGTTCAGGTTGTGGCAGCGGATGAGCTGGTTGTTCGCCTTGGCCAAGGCGACGAACTCATCACCACCAGTGAAGTTGAAGACGCCCTGCTCTGGCTCGACGAACTCCCACTTCATGATGTTGGCTGGGGTCCACGCGCCAAAGTCGCGCTGGTTCTCGGCCTCGGCGAGATAGTATGGGTCAGCGCCCTCTCCGGTGCCTGGGTAGTCAATAGCACTTCCCATGTAGAGCTTGCCAGCGGCCTTGGCGGCATCGTTCATGCCAGTTGAGCCAGAGGCAGTGGCGGTAAGGGTAACACTTGGGAGGGTGTCAGGGGTGCTGGTGCCGGTGGTGGTGGCGGCAGCGGAGGAGGAAGCTGAAGAGCTGACGGCGCTGGTGGCGGAGACACCGACAGAGGAGCCAGCAGTGGAGCTGCTGCCAGAGGCAGAGCTAGTCTTGGAAGCGGAGGCGGAGGCGGAGACAGAGGCGGACACGGAGCTAGCGTGAGAGGAGGTGGATGGGCAGGCGTAGACAGTGCTGACAGCTGAAACAGTGACAGTCTTGGCGTAGTCCTGGTTGAACCAACCCCAGTGAGGAGCTGGAGCGGCAGCAGCCAGAGGGGCGGCGGCGACAAGGCCGAAGGCGAGCGAACGAACAGACATGGTGTCTATGATTACTTCTAGAAGTGAATGTGGAAGTACTGTAGCGAAAGACTGATGGTGGTGAAAAGAGATGTACTTACGGGTGCGTTCCTGGTCTTTATACAGACTCACTCGGTTTCCTGGAATAGCTGTCTGGATGTTTTAGCCTGTCCGTACGCACTACGCCTTGTCCAAGAATTGCATTCGCCTAGCCAGAAGTGTACGAGTGCGGTAGGCAATGATTGCCCGGGTAAAATACTGGCGTGCTTCACGTGGCGATTCGCAGCAAGCTTCGCTCATCCACGATCTTGATCTTCAATAGATTGATGCCGGTCTGTGGAGATGAGGTTGATCTGGAGCAGTGTGGAGGTGTCCTACATTTGCACGGGTCCGGTGAAGAAACTTGTCTGGTCCACTTTCACGCGGGTCAATCTGCGGATAAAATCGAGGGAATGGGATATTGCAGGAAGGAAGCAAGGTACGGGCACCATGAGGTCTGTAACTCACAGTAGCGTAGAGATATGCAGCGGAGGTGTAAAGGCAAAATGAGGAGCCCCATGTCGAGTACGGGTATGTAGGCTGTGGTGCTCCATGGGCGCCATTGCCGGTGCACTGTCCGACCCCAGACGAGGGAAAAAGAGGAGAACCTTGGAGGCGACGATCGAAGCCATTTTTGTCTCAATTTCCCATGGGGTCCCACGCCTCGGCACTCGCCGCGGCTCCATTAATGCATTAATGGGAACAACACTGGGTCATCTGGTTGATTTCAGTTCTCCGTCGTCTTGTGAGCTGCAAGACGACCAGAAATATTTGCCGATCATGAACAGGACGGAGTCTTGATGCAACGCCCTCCGGTGCTGAAACTTTGCTGATCGTCTGAATGCCAGAATAGTCCGAGGCTGTGGTCGTCGGATGCAGTCTTGCCTTCGCTTCTTCCAAGTCACTTTATCCTGACCCGATGTCGTTCCTGTACACTGCCCGCATCTCCGGTGGACCGACGAATGACCGTAGATTGATACCACGGCAAGTGTGCTCTTTTGCAAGGCCCTGCAGCCTTCCGTTCATGTCTGGGCGCTGGTCACCGGGCACTAGTCCATGAGGTGATTAGTTCGGCGGGTCGGTGGCCTCCATACAGCTCCGCTTGCTGTACCTACATTACTGTACATCGCTTGTCTTCACCTGCGTCTGTGGAGCACCATATCAGGCACACAACCCATTTTGAGCGCCAATGTACCTCGAACAAGTCATTCATACATATATCCAGCCGTTAGCATGACCGCATCAGTAGAATATTTCAGTCTAGTAACTCTCCATATGGATCCATCATGCGTCTTGCCACATGATCAATGCAAGCTATAGTCTGAGCTCTCCGGCTAAATACACGTCTCGAACTTTGGCACATGATCTCTCCGTCGATCACCAAATTAACACCACATGGAAGAGCTGGAGCTGGAAGAAACTCGGACGTGCTCGATCTGGTCGAGACTTGTGGTCGGGTCACTGTCAGATCCACTTCTTGCCTAGAGGTTCTGCAGAAGTACGATATCCCTGCTTCCGTCGTCTTGCCGCCATTCTCGGTATGCTGAATAGTATGAACGCTTCGTCTGACTGTCGGTTGCAGATTGATGAGATTCGTTCTTCCAAACGAGCCGATCTTCCGGCTGCTACGAGTCGAAGACTTCAAGTGTCCGCGCCTTCGGGTCACAAGGCCATCATCCAATATCCATTCCCAAGCCTAGACGACGGGGACATCTCCCCTTCTTACCACCAGGACCTCGATGGCAACGGGCCTCCATCGAGTGCCATCATTCAGCAGGATCGTGAGCCGGACGTCTTGTAAGGACAAAAGACCTGCGACCTGATATCCTCCTCATGCTGGTGTCGATAACTCATCGTTTGTCTTTGCATGAGAATTTTTCCAGTCCAATAGTACCTCTCCATGCAATTAGACCAGGAGCCAGGTCTCCGAAACCATGCCCAACTCCATGCTAAATCGATTACCCAGTATTCCCCCAAGAGTGTAGTTTCCCATCCGGTATGCACCATCTCTTTGACCATTCGACCCCCTAAGTGACCTTGTCCGCACCAGGATCATCACTAGGCATTCTCGTGTAATAATCAATCGCAGCACTGAACGCCGCAAAACCCGCACAACCAATCGCCATAGCCTGCGGCCCACTCTTCGCCGCGAGGCCACCGCCCGTGATACAACCGGCCATGACACCATTTGCGAGATCATTTTTGGCCCTCAGGCCTTCGATAGTGCATTCTACGCCAGAGTACGCGGCACCGATCATGCCAAAGTTCTTGGCGCTCGACCACGACGCTCTGCCCATGTCGCGGAAGCCTTGGCTGAGTTGCTGGCGCATCGGGAGTTTGGAGATGGCTTCGCCTGCCGGTGTCATGGTGTTGTCGTAGCGCATCTGGTGAGGTTGTGTGGTTAGTGCTTGAGTAGAAGCAACGAATGAGTGCGAGGAGTACGAACAGACGACATGAAGAGACCGAACATTCCTCCCAGACCGAATCCCATGACTCCAGCGATGACGGATTTGCCGACGCAGGACTCTTGCGCTGCCCAGCTCATCTGCAATGGTTAGTACCAGTGCGCTTGACCATGCCGTGAAGTGGAAGTGCCGTACCAGTTTGATCATCTTCTGCTCTTGAATCTGCTGCTCCGTCATGCCTGCGTTCGCTCCAGTGCCGAAGCCGCCTGCCATTGGTGTCGCCATGTCGAGTATGATGATGCGCCTGACGTGGAGGTAGTGGCTGTAGGTAGTGCTGCCGACACAAAGTTTCTTGACCTCGATCAAAAGTTCACGGACAACGAACGGAGATATCGAAGCTTCAAGGCTGACTAAGCTTGGCGAATTATGATCAAGGCAGCAAAGCAAGTAATTGGAAGGTACTCTGATAGCACGAGAACTCTGCATAGAACAAATTGGCACGTCTTATACTTGTTGGTATTATTCATTCCAGTCTGTCTATTTACAAAACGCCCGCTATGCTTTCAATTTCTTTCAACTCGAATTGTACCGTCTCAGAAGGGGTAGTCGCTAATAATCCATCAATTAGTAAAGGCAGGTCAAGTCAAGCAGTCAAGTCAACCTCAGTGGAATCGAACAGCAGCCCAGCTGCCAGTAAAAGCAAAATCCATCGCCCCAAACGCTGATGCAGTGTGTACCAAAATGCAAAATCCACCTTGTGCTATGCTCCCTTCTTCTCTTTTTTCTTTCTGTGGTGTATCTGTGGCACCATAGCCACCTATGACACAGGCCATCTCGACCTCAAGCCATCCGTCCATCTGTTGTACAACACATCAGCAAGCATACCGACATGCTCCTGATCCGGCTCGACTCTTCCCGGCATCTTTTCTTCCAGACGCTTGTCCTGGGCCAGCTTCTCCTCAAGCAGCATGCTCTGCTTCTTCCGCAACGTCTTAAGATGCGGGTTTTGTGGCGCGATTGTCAGCTTCAGTGGACTGGATGAAGGTGTGCGCTGTTTGGCTGGAGACCCGACGGGAGATGCCACGTCGTTCTCAGCAGACGAGACCGCCGAGCGCTTTGTCGGGGACAGCGAAGCCATCGACGGCGAACGATGCGGTGTCTTGGCTACTTTCAACGATGCCAATTGTGCGTTGGCGACATGCTTTGGCATCACGGCAGCGGCAAGCTTGGGGTCGGCTTGCACGCGGTCCATGATCGCCTTGAGAAGGAGAAGTTCGCCTTCGGGATCGAGGAGGTCTAACGCAGTCCATGCTTCGGCGACCTTTGACAGTGCTTCCCGCTTGGTGGCATCGCTGGTGTTGGCGTTACACTCCTGGAAAGCAGGGTCGATGGCCTTTGTGTATGCGCGTCTTCCGAAAAGACCTTCCTTGGTAACGGCGTCGGCTTTTGGTTGTGGCTTGGTATCTAGGATTTGACGCTCAGGTGGGTGGTTCTCTTCGTCTGAATCCGGAGGAGTGACTGGATCGGAGAGTTGAGGTGTCGTTGGCCTTGGATCGGGCTGCACTGCCGGTTGACGATGCTGCCCAGAAGACACTCTTCGAAACTGTCGTACAGTCGAGGTGCCATTGCCGAATGACATGTCGAGGCCGAGCGGTTGCTTTGGCTGTCCCGACACTCTACGAGCCGTAGGCACACCCAACGAAGGCTGTCTGCTGACTCTTCTTGCTGTCGGTGTGGCAGAAACCTTGCGCGAAGTGAGATTGGACGATTGTCTACGCAATGGTGGGTTGTTGATGGCTTGTTGTGGAGTGAAGATGGTGGACGATCTCTTTGAGGAAGGAGTTGGCGATCCAGTAAGCGGCGCAGAACTGATGTCAAGGTTCTCGATTGATTCAATGATTCCTTCTGCACTTCCGTCCGACGGTATGCGAGACAATCTGTTTCTCTGCTTCATTGTCTGTCTTGAGATGACTGGTCGAGCGGAATTTGGTCTGATCGTGTCAAAGACCCAATCGTCGTCGTTCATAGCAGGAGCTGGCATTGGTCGGCTATTATGATTGTTAGCAAGGTCCGCCTAACCCTAAGGTAAAGAGGATATGCTGTGTACTTACAGAGTCTCCTCGTAGTATCGCAGACGAGCGTCACTGTGGGATGCACCGTCCATCTTCTGTACTTTGTCGACCAGCTCCTTGAGGAGGTCAAGTCTGCCAGATCTTGCGATGAACCTGTGCTTCAACAACTGCCTAGCGGTCGGTCTCCGGTCCGGGTCCTTGTTCAGACACTGTGCGATAAAGTCCTTGAAGTCCTTGGTCCATTTTGGTCCTTCCAACCTTGGTGGCTTCTCCTTTGGAATGAGGAAGAGTACCTTCATCGGGTGTACATTGCTGTGTGGTGGTTCACCGAGAGCCAGCTCCATAGCAGTGATACCTAAACTCCAGATGTCTGCCTTGAAGTCGTAGCCGAACTCTTGAATAACTTCTGGCGCCATCCAGAAGGGTGTGCCGACAAAGGTCATGCGTTGTGATTTGATGTTGGTAAGTTGAGCAGCGACACCAAAGTCGGCGAGCTTAACATGACCGTTGGTCGACAGCAGGATGTTGGCTGCCTTGATGTCTCTGTGGATCTTTCCAGTACTGTGTAGGTAGTCGAGACCTTGTAAGAGTTCTCGCATGATGACGGCGATCTGTGCTTCGGCGAAGGGGCCAGGTTTGAGCTGTCGAGTGTTAGTAATCATGCGAGTATTCGACCATGCAGCGATACGATGACATACCAAGTCCAAGCATGATCCTCCTCCGAGGAACTCCATGACGATCCATAATTTGACACCCTTGACGAAACTGGCCTTGTATCTTGTGACATAATCACTCGAACATGTGCTCAGTAACGAAATCTCTTGTTGTATCTCTCTGATATCATCGTCGTTTCCTTCCAGGTCGATATGTTTTATAGCGACCAGGTCTCCTGTTGACTTTTCGATTGCTTTGTAGACGACTCCGAAACTACCACTGCCCAGCTCCTCCAGCATCTGATAGTCGTCGGCCATGGCGGCCTCGTCGAAAGCGGCATGCATTTTCCAGTCCGTGTATCCCAAAGACTCCTGAAATGCGATGATGCTTTGTTATGACGAAGACGGAGGTGAAGACGTAAAGAGAGAGGGAGAAAGCGGTTGTGGTTGTGAAGATGGCGCAAAGTAAGATGTCGTATGGATATAAGAATACTTATTAGTTGAACGGGCGGCGGACGATATGACGGACACTGGCTGCACGGTGACCGACCTAGTGGTCGTTGGCATACAGATCGTAGTTTAGTACTAGGAGACCAGCGCACGACCATGGCCTAGCATACAGCAGAGTGTGGTACCTGTATCTTGGATATCAAAGGACGTGCAGCACCGTTTACGATCTGCAGTGTAGTTGCGGCTCTGCATTACCCCAGCAACGGAAACGGAAGGCGCGCATTGACCTACGCAACGAGCAACACATGCAACTTCTCAGCTCAGTCAGGTAATTACTCGTGTGTCCGTACGGCCGCGCTATGTTGTCGTAACAGTTTGGTTGTTCGTGTGAGCATTGAAATATTGAAATATTGATATCTTTGATATGGCCGTTATCCATCCGCCTCTTGTTCGGCAGACCTACCGAGCGCATCTCGCTGTTTGTCCAGACCTGCTGATATCCATGCGAATGCAAAGCCCTAATCTGACTGCGACATTACATGTATTATGCCTGGGCCACAAAACAGTCCACCACTATCAGCTGCAGCATCGTCATATAGAACCATAATATTCAACGAGAAGTGGTCGAAAGAACGAGAGAACCGCATTCTGCACCCCTGTATGCGAGTGACTGACCCCTGGCACAATCTGCAAATCTGCATTAATACCAAGGTCTCTCCAGTGCTCCTCGAGTCGCTTGATTGTATCCAACCGGCCTGTCTTCATCGATCGTAGCTCATTCAGCATTGCTTCAGCGAGCATCGGTACGTGTTGGATCGCGGAATTCCAGGAGCTAGATCCACCAGGAACGACGTTATCTTCACTTCCAATGACGAGCTGAATTCGAACCTGTTGGATCGCCTCGACATCTACTTTCTTGCTGAACAGGGAGTCCATGTCGCCCAATCCATCAGGCCATACTTTCCGCTCGTCCAGCATCGTGGTGTTGCCTGGTGCGCCGACGCTGACACCCAACAATCGCTGTGGATGGAGATACAAGAACCGATTTGCAAATTGTCCTCCTCCAGAAAAGCCCATGAGGAAGAACCTGGCCGTCTCAATCTGCTTCCACCGATTGCTCACCTCATCAATGATTGACAGCAGGACTAAATCAGATCGATATGACTTTGCGTAAAGATATTTGTACGAGGAGATATCATTTTCATGTTCAAGACCAACAGGAAACAGCGGCGCAAGAATCGCACATCTTGTTGTATCTGCAAACGGTATCAGAGGACCGTGGATTGCTGAAGTGTCTCTTCTAGTGCCGTGTATGTAGACGAGTAAGGGCAGTTTACGAGTCCTTGCGGGATCGTTGTATGCCTCCTCTGGAACGTAGAGAGCATACGGTATGCGCACGTCCGCAATCGATGACTGCCATGGTATACTACCAAGCAGATAAGCACGCTTGCGGAATCCAGGAGGGACGTGATCGGCAGTGATTGATTCTGACATGATGCCAGATCTAGGACAAGCGACGTCCCGACAACCTTGACAGCGCGGGAAGCAGGATGTGAGGTGAGATGGCCTAACAAGAATAGAGTCGCATCAATGTCGGTCGGCTTTCGGCGTACACGATTGCCAAGAATGGTAGAAGACCGCGAAATGAGAGACCCATACTGTCCGGGGAAGCATGAGCCTTGCCTTCTGGAACACACGCCGGCGGCGTCGTTCAGATGGCAACGCGACGCCCATCATGGCATCTCAAACAACCGCGCTGCCGTCATTGCCAGAACACATGTAGCTACGAGTAAGTGAGCAGCATCAATTCGCACCAGTCCCGGACGATCTAGATCAAGCGCATCGCACACTGCGATAGCCGTTGCAAGTGTCAATTGAGCTACCACCAGATTTATCAAACGCCCAGCCTTGCGACGGCGGCGACGCAATTTCACATGGGCCACTAGAAGACAGGGTGCGTAACCGCAAACAGCAACCGTTGCATATCACAGATTGGCGCAACCAAGCACGAGATGATAAGGCGTGTCGATAGGGAGGACCCTCATGTATCCACTGAATCGTCATGTCGCAAACGGCAATACCAGAGACTGCATATGCTTTGTTTCGTGTCGTCGGAGCACTCTGCGGTGCCATGGTAAAGCGAATTTTGGTTACCGAACGACGCCCGTGTCGGATCCTGGATGCCATGTTGACAACGACAAGCGCTTAGTCAAGTGTACCAAGATGTAGTCCTCAATCATGATGGAATGGCGCACCTTTCACCGACTGTCACCCGAACCAGATAGTTGAATTGGTACGTTCTTCAGCCCTGTGGCTTCCCTGTCGACTATCGTTCAGACACTCGTGTTGCTACCGAATTGAGATTATGTTCGCTTATTGACCAATCTGTATTGACCAATCTGAAATCACGAAGGATGGGAATCCGGATGGAGAACATTGCCATTGAAATGCGCCGAGTATGTACACCTATCCTATACAATGCTATCGACATTCGACTCCGCGATATACCATCTATTTCTGGTGCTTCTTGTGGATGTCGATGACCTTTTGTACCTCGTCGTAGCTACCCATGAAGATACCAGAACGATCGTGGATGTGCTCTGGAACGACGGTAATCATGCGGTTCATGTTGCTGTCGACGGCCTGACCGCCAGCTGGGATGATGTTAGCGAAATCATCGCATGGTTCGTGACAGGCTTGACTCACCATTCTCGAAAACCATGGCCATTGGAGCGCACTCGTACAGAATTCTCAGCTTACCCTTTGGACTCTTCTTGTCCGCTGGGTAGGCAAAGATACCTCCGTACAATAATGTCCTGTACGCATCGGCAACCATGGAACCAATGTATCTCGCACTGTATGGCTTCCCACCCTCCTTTGTAGGGTACTTGAGGCTGTTGCACCACTCCTTGGTTGGCTCGTCCCACCAGAGTGAATTACCCTCGTTGCAAGAGTAGATGCTGCGCGACTTTGGCATCTTCATGTCCGGGTGGGTAAGAATAAATTCTCCGAGAGCGTTGTCCATGGTGAAGCCATTGACACCGCCGCCCTTCATGGTAATGACAAGCTGGGCCGAAGCACCGTACATGGTGAAACCAGAGGCAACCAGCTCGGTTCCTGGAAGCAGAAGATCCTCCTTGCTGCCCTTGGAGCCTTCCTGGAGCTTAAAGACACCGAAGATGGTACCGACCGAGACACCAGCGTCCAAGTTGGAAGAACCATCGATTGGGTCGCAGACGACAGCGTAGCGCGCATCTGGGTTGTCTTCGAAAACGATGCACTCCTCCTCCTCTTCCGAGACAAGCACCTTTACTCTTCCAGACGACCTCATGGCCGCGACGAAGATATCGTTACCAATAACGTCAAGCTTCTTCTGGTCGTCACCTGTCATGTTCGAAGAACCCGCAAGACCGGAGAGGTTGATCAAGGAAGCACGACGGATGTAGTAGGCGATCGACTTGAACGCGAATTGGAGAGCATGGCAGAGAAGGCTTTTCGAATGTTAGATCGTGATCCCAGCTCCATTGCATTGTCAACTTACGTGAAGTCACCTGTAGCTTCCTTGTGCTTGCGTTGTTCTTCTGTGATGAATCTAGAGAGGGTGACAATGTCGGTGTTGATCTTTTCTGTCACTTCGTTGCCAGACATGATTGCGGTGAGGTTTGGGAGTATTGACTCTTTTTCGTATGAACAGGATTGAGAAAGGACAAGTGAGGAATATCGAGTTCGAGCAGCGTCGTGGTCTTCCTGACAAGAGACAATCGAGATTGGGGACAGTAACGTCAGAGGTGGGGTATTCCTTGGTCTGTTCTGACCAGGTGGTGTTGGAGTAGTAGCAGACTTGTATCACGAAGAATTGACAAGTCGACTTGTATAGAGATTCAAACTATCGGTCACGAGGAAGGGTAATACTCTATCATTATTATATCCCGCTGCCCGAGGCTCAATATTGATGCCCCGTCCATTGCCGTTGTACAGATACGGCAATGAACCGCGGGGCAGCTGCGACTGCCTCCACTGGCGCCGAAGGTGGAGGACGGTAAAACACCGGACGGCCTTCCACAGCAGAGTGCCCGATCTGCTCCGACATCTGCCACAAGCCCGCTCCAGTCACCGGCAATTTCTACAGCAAGCCTTCTACAGCAAGCGGTTATCCTCCGATCGATTGTCTCGCCGTGGTCACGCTGTCAAAAGGAAGACACATCTCGCCCCTATTGAACCTCCGCTCTTGTTCGGAACGGTCACTGTCTGACTAAGACATGACTTGGTATGGTCTCCTCTAACATGATTCTTCGATATCAGGCGTCCTTGGATTTATTTACTCCAACAAATACCGTCAGCAACACATACCGAAAAGGCTAAGCGACTTTACCCCGCAGAGCCGACTCCATCATAGCTTCACCTTCTCCTCGAATCCTCTAGCAAGCGTTGGAGAAGATCACGGCCGGCAGAATGCAGCAGTACTATGTAAGGTAGGACAAGTAGCCTCAGCACATGTTCCAAAGAGTAAGCCCTTCCAAGTAACTTTCTTTGACTCGCAGTGGGCATCATGGTAGCGAAGCGATCTGCCAACGTTAAGTGGGACAATATTCCTGGCAAGCTGCCTGAGGCAGTAGTTCCTGAAGGTGTCGACCTCTTTGCTTTATCGGAGGAGATCCTGGCGAAATTACCACTCTTACGTCCTGATGATCTCTCACAAGATGCAGTCTGGCGAGACTACCTGTCGTACACTGGCAGTCTCCGAACCTTCAGCTCAGGAGCGGGAGTACTAGATGCCTGGACAAAATGCAGCAACCGCGTGAAATCGTACGACTACCAGTTGACGCCGGAGAGCCAGAAGATCGTAAGACTCGGCGAGAAGATTTCTTGGATTGACATTGGCTTCACCTGCAAAACTCGACAACCTCTAGAAGGTAATGTTGCCGGCTACGTCTCTCTGATACCTGATGAACAGTCCGAGAACAGATGGCGTATCTGGATGCTCAGAACATGGCTTGAGAATTTTCAAGGACATGGTCATCCCGACGAGATCGGTGCACGACTCCTGGATGGGACCACTACTGCATCGATGAGTACCGGCCCGTCCGAGGAACGCAACGTAACCCACTTCGGTGCCATCGTTATTGGTGCTGGTCAGTCGGGATTGGGAGTTGCTGGAAGACTCAAGACATTAGGCGTGCCGTATATGCTGATAGAGAGAAACCTCGAGGTTGGAGACAACTGGTTCAACAGGTACGACTCAGTGAGGTGGCACACCTCGAAAGAATACGGCCACCTGCCCTTCGACCGCACATATTTACCGGAAGATGACTACATGCTCACTGGCAAGATGATCGGTTTGGGTTTCAAGCGCTGGACCGAACGCTACGGCATTAATATGCGACTGGGCACCACTGTCGAGCACGCCTCGTATGACAAATGCAGTGGCATCTGGACGCTAAACACGAAGAGTGCTCGCATCGGGGCTAGTACCTTCACTTGCCAAAACCTCGTCCTCGCCATTGGCGGCTACGCAGGCGACCCTATCAGCCCCTCATGGCCAGGACGTGAAAAGTACACCGGTACAGCGATGCACAGCAGCGCCTACAAATCCGCACAAGCCTGGACCGGCTCGCGGGGAATCATAATCGGGACCGCCAACACAGCCCACGACGTAGCCGAAGACATGGTGCTCGCATCCTTCAAGTCCACAACAATGGTTCAGCGAAGCCCGACCTTCGTCTTCCCCGCCGAATGGCTGCACAGAGCAGAAGACATGCACTACAACACCGACATCCCGACCGCCGCCGCCGACCGCGTGAGCTATACCTACCCGAACAAGATCACGCGCGAGATGACCAACTTCCACGTGCACAAAGCCATCGACGCGAACCCGGCACGCTTCGACGCGCTCGAGGCGGCGGGCTTCATGCTGGAAAGGAAAGGCGATATCTACGACAACCTGTACTCGCGCTTCGGGGGCCACTACGTCGATATCGGCACCAGCGCACGTATCGCGCGGGGCGAGATCCGAATCAAGGGGTCGCCGGTCAAGGAGTGGACGGAAAAGGGCCTGCGGTTCGAGGACGGCGAGGAGATCGAGGCGGATCTGGTGGTGCTGTGTACGGGCTACGAGAAGGATTTCCGGAAGATGGCGAGGAGGATCGTGGGCGAGGCGGCGGACGATATGGATGAGTTCTTTGGCTTCGACGAGGAGGGCGAGATTAGAGGGGCGTGGAAGCTGGCTGGGCGTGAGTGTACACACATCAATTGTGGAGGTGATTGTGCTGACCGTGACAGATCCCCGATTCTATTACACCGGCGGTGATGTGAGGCAGTGCCGCTGGTTCTCGAGATTCATCGCGTTGCAGATCCAGGCGGACTACTTGGGCAAGCCGTTGCAAGAGGTCTGACGTGGGTGACTTCACTGAAATTGTTCAAGACACGATGAAGATGCTTTCTTCTAGTAACCATGACAGACTTCAAGTCTTTAGTAAACAGCGCATAATGATCAGCGTAGAAAATCGGCTGATATGTCCAAGTGCCCGCAGATGGAAAACGATTGTGACTAAGTACAAGCCCTTTCGCGGTCGAGATCACGTGTCACAACACTAGCATATCATCTACATTATCTACCGTCGAAATCCAACTCTAACGTCCTCGGCACTCCACTCAACCTCCACCCCCTTCTCCTCACCCGCATTATACACCTGACCCACGACCCTACTCAACCGATCCAGCACACGATTATACTCGCGCTCCGCCTCGCCGCAGACGAACACGACCAGTTTCTGGCTCAGCGCCTCGTCGTCGGCGTCGCCAAAGTGCTTCTCGATACGCTTGCGCAGCGCGTCGATGCCTTTGCGGATTTCGCGGCCGTCGGTTGTGGAGAGTGCTTTGCGGGCTGCCGAGCGGGAATGCGAGGGTTTCGTGGCGATCGAGGTCGGTGGTGTGCCGTTGTTGAGCAGGGATTCTGTTGATTCGAGGAAGTCCTGGGATGGGTTAGTAAATGATTTACGAGATAGGGGTTTGGTAGGATATGACTCACGAGGACCTTGCCAAGCGGCCTCCGCACGACGCGCTTGACGTACTCGTCCAGGTGCTCGGCTCGCTCCATGAGCGCCTTGCCCTTCCAGCGTGTGAGTACTGCGTCTTCCTTGCCGCCGTCGTCGACTTCTTCGATGTAGTGGTTCATGTTCTCGATGAGCAAGATGTGATAGTTGAGCACCTCTTTGTCCTCGGGGTCGGCGCCTTGCTGTCCGCCCATGGTGGGCGACTCGCGCGCGATCTGCTTGAGGCTTACCCACATTGCTTGGTTGATGCGGTCATAGGCTGTGTCGATCATGGAGCGCACTTCCATGAGATCGGGAGTTGTGGGCGCGCCGCGAGTTGCGCCAGAATAGATGTTCTCGACGCTGATGGCGAAGTTGGGAAATATGCGCATGAATGCGATGACGCCTTTGCGTTTCTTGATCTTGACTTTTGTGTCCTCAATCGCCCGGATCTGGTCGTCGATGAACTTGGTGAAGAGATTGTGAAGTCGCGCGCTCGACTCTGTAAGCGTGCGAAGGAGGAATTCTTGTGATGTTTCGTGAAGTAGAGCCGACTGGATCGCGATACTTGCCATGATACCAATTCCCTGCCTTGAAATCTGTTAGCTATGCTGGTATTTGACTGGATTGTTTCACGTACAGTGGGTCGCTAGAGATACTCTGCTCTATCGTCTTCTTAAGCTCATGAGGCCAGAAGTCGAAGATGTATCCCATTGCTCGCGCAACATACTCGGCCAGAGCGCGGTCGGGCTCCATGATCTTAGGTACCATCAAGTCCGGCGGCCCTCTTCTTTGCTCCATAGGCATGGTGGCAACTGCTTCAGCAAAATCGATGTTTTCCAGTGTCGTAGCATGAAACAGTTCGACAACAAAGTTCTGCTCCATGATTAATACAGGCGCCCATTCACTTAGCATATCGGCAAACGCCTCGCAGGCCATCTGGCGGCCCGACTGAAGCATCTTTGCCTTTTCGCCGCTAACGGTTCGGACTGCTTTGGCCAGGGTTTGTGATCGCTTCATGGTCAATTTTCGTGTGGTGCTCGTAAGTCCTTCCGAAACCTCCTTTTCGGCGGACGTAAACAGAATATCTTCTTCGTCGCCTGTCGGCGCTCTCACGGTTTTCCTGTGGATATCACTGGCAGTGCGAAATACAGTGGCATAGCAAGGTCGCGCATCTCCCATGTACATCTCCAACAAGCGACGCCACGCTGACTGATCCACCTCTTTAGTGAACAGGATAAGTGGGCTATACTGCCAAAGATATGTTCGCGCAGCATTGCAGGCCTGAGGATGAAGATTCCAAGCAGCGGCCTTGCCAGCCGGTGGCTTCATAAGCGACGGGATTGATTCGTTGAGATATGCATCGAAGACTTTGGCGAGGCGGCTAATCAAGCGTTGGCAGAAAAGTGAGCTTTCGCCGAGGTAGATGTCGCGCTTCTCTTGTAATGCACTCATACGAGCCAGCTCTACCTTGGACAGATCTTCGTCAGCATTGCTCGTCTCAGTCGACTTGATGCTGGGATCGATCGTGAGCATTGCGTTGTACAGCAATACCAATGACGCCTCGATATCTTCCATCTCTTCGTCGAAATCGCCACGCTCGATCGGTTCGAGCTGATCGTGAGTGAGTGAAATCATGTCGACGAGGTTCTGCAGCTCAGTGTGCAAGATCTTCTGGTTTGCAGTTTGGACTTGTAGACCTTGCGACTGGGCTTCGATAAACGCAATGTCGTCGTTCAGAGTACTCAACTCGACGCTGTAAAGTGTGAGAAGGCCATCAAGCTCTTCGCATTCTGCAATCGCCCGATCAAGCATTTTGTCGACCATGTCAACTCGATCATCCTTCGAGTCCATGTGTCCAAGCCAGCTTCCAGCTTCCACTCGTCCAATTTCTCTCTTCATGTCATTCTCGAGATTCTCGATATGCTTGGGTTGAAGTATGCTGCTACCCCAGCCGAAATCGGTCAAGGTAGTCTCAAAATCAATACCTTTGCCTTCCAGAACCATGGGATCAATTCCAAGTGATGTGAGGTATCTCTCCTGAAATTGCGATCTCCGTTTGGGCTTCCTCTGCTCGATGGCAGACGTGGTTTTATTTTCCTCCTCAGCGGCGTTTGCTTGTTCATGGCCGATGTTTGGCGACATCGACTTGTCGTGAAGTTGCACACCATTGGTGGGGATGTCGCCGGCTGCTGGACTCGTCGGGCTTTGAAGTTGGACAGTGGGTACTGCGTCCGTCGCTGGTGTTGTTGGTCCTTCTGGCTTACCTCCATCCGCACTCATAGTCCTGAGAGGAGCAGGCACAACACCAGAGATACCGTCTGGCTCAAGACCCGTGATCGATTGCTGTCTCTTCAGCCTCTCGCCTGCTCCACCAGCACGAGGCTTGAAAGCCACCGCTGCTGATGCAGCTTTTCGGAACTTGTCAGCTACGATTCTCTTCTTGATCATTGGACCTAAGCCAGGCTTGTGCGCTTCATCTTCATCCTTTTCGGTGTCTGGAGTCCCTGCTTGTGAGTCGTTTCCTATCGATGGTGACAGCGCATTCGGCAACGCCGGTGAATCTCTGGTCGCATCTTGCGGCTTGTTCTCGGCAATTCTTGCAGGAGATGGCTCGCGCTGCGCCGAAGGCTGAGCGGGTGCCAATCTGGTGGTAGAACCTTGAGGAGTTTCGTAAAAAGCACCAGGCATTGGTTGGGCTGCGGCAGGCGTAACTGGCCGTTGTCCAGAAGCAGAACGGTTAGTAGATAGTGGCTGCGGTTTGAGCTCTTCATCGTAGCTAAACTGCTGGGCGATCGGAGGCCGCTTTCGCTCAGGGATGGGCTTGGGATCGAAACCTGGTCGACCCATCTCCCCAGGTACTTGCCCACTTCCCAGCTCTGGCGATTGCGAGTAACCAAATTCGCCCGACGCAGGTTGCGCTTTTGGCGAGTAGGTCTCTTGTGTTGCGGCTGCCGGCATCCAGCGGTCTCTTGTGGCGTGAAATAGCGAGGCACCTGAAACCGGACCGCTCACTCGAGGTTCTTCTTGCTGTTGACTCAGATTCGACCGTGAAAGCTGCGGACTCGCAGAGGGCTGGACAGGGGCTGTACCGCGCGAAGACGCTGAGTGAAATGACGGGGCCGGTGACTCTCCACGTTGTTGCATTATGTCTTTCGAGGGCTGCGGACTCAGACGACCACTTTGCTGTCGAATGCCTTGGCCTTGATCAACGAATCGCTCAGGACTGGGTTTCCGGAGGTCCTCCCTACTCTTGTGATTCCGTATTCCCAAGCCCATTTGCTCTGATGGTCCTCGAGTGTTGTCTGGCGGTGGCATTGATTGCTGCCCATTAGTGGCTGCTTGCGTCGGGCGCGAGTCTTGTGAGTTATAGCGCAGAGCACCCGGTGGGGGCGCAGGAGAGCCACTCGGATCTCTTGAGGTGGGGGGTCTGTCACTACTGACAACCCTACTTCGCGGATCTCTCGCATCCCGAGACGAGGGTCTCGATTGCTGCGCGAATGGAGCCTGAGCAGTGGGCGGTGTACTTCTGTTCTCTACAGGGATAGGTCTCTGTGGAGGTGGTTGTTGGCCTGGCGTAGGTCCGAACATCTGTTCGCTTTCTGCGTCGCTGAATCCGATCAAATTTGGCGTACGTCCCTTTGTATACTTTCTGTAGATTTTAACCAAGCTAGCAATGAAAAAGTCCCTCTCTTTCGCGGTTCCAGCCTGCCAGTAGTAGGGTTTGGTTATTGTTACCACAAATCCTAGAGGACCAGCTCTTTGTACATTCATTCGTCGTTGAGGATCCGCGTCGGGTTCCAGGAAGTTGAAGGATTCAATTGCAGACAAGTCCTCCAGATTCCAGGTTTTGCCCACTGAGAACGTGCCATTGTGATTCTCGCGAGCCTTGTGTACTCGGACTCGACCCGTGCTTCTTACTGCGACTGCAATCACGCGCGGTTTCTTGTTGTTGGCCGGTGACTCTGGAGGCGGCGGTGCTGATGGGTAGGCACCATCTTCTTCGATCCGTAAATGGGTAATATAAGACTCGGCCTCTGCAAGATCGTTAGCTGAGAGAGAATCAACACGACGCGCTCGTTTTCGTACGTTGACCATTGTCATCCACTTTCGAGAAGCAGCTCTCCTGTAATCGCGCCTTCTCGTTCTCGAATCGCTGTGCTCTACTCATGTTCGAGGTCTGGGATGGGACAGACGGCGCGACCGAGGAGTTCTCAGAAGGTTGACGAGCACCGCCGGTGTAGCCATTGGGTGGTCGGCTCATTGTGAGGACAGTGTCTGTAGTATTCGGTCTGATCAGTAGCCAATGCTCAGTGCTCAACAGCAAGACCAGGAACCCGTCTACAGAGTGCTCTGAATGTCATGGATGACGCGGAGTCGCATATCGGATGTAGGAAGTATAGTCGAACAATGTGGTGTAAGCATTCGTGAGGAGCAGTAGATGTTGCCAGGAACTGATTCCGTCGTCCGACGCGACCTCTACAGATGGTCAGGGATCAAGCTCCAGAAGTGATAAATGTTCACGAACAAGACAAGCCTCGAAGCACAGCAGTGCAGTACAGTGCATGATCGCGAATGGCCGGGGAGAGTTCCAGTTGGCACGTCGGTCCCGCAGCCACGGAGGAGCTAGCGGAAGACGCCGCAGAGCCGCATCCGAATGTCGGGGTGAAGTGAAGCCATCGCTCCGTCCTCCGACCAAATTTTTTGGAGAAGTCCTCAAGTTCTTTCGACTCGTGAACTCACATCTCAGTCACACGATCTCAAACATAATTTTACACCACAATGTCGACACCGGTGAACCTCGTGCCTCTTACAGGGCTTACTATCGATTTTCTCAAGAGCAACGGATTTCAAAAGACTGCAGAACAATTGGAGAAGGAAGCCAAGAAGAAAGGTCTCGAATTGAAGGCTGCTCAAAAGGAGGAATTGCCAAGTTTGACCACCCTTTTTGGCGATTGGCAAGCGAATACCACAGCGACAAAAGACGATCATTCAGATTCTTCTTCATCGGACGAGGACTCTAGCGAGGAGGACTCAGACGACTCGGACGACGACTCTGATGATTCAGACGCTTCAAGTGAAGCAAGTGCGCCTGCTGCTGTTGCGGCTCCAGTGGCAGCTCAGGGAGTGAAACGCAAGGCCGAATCCAGCTCCGAGAGTTCATCAGAGTCCGACGACTCATCCGACGACAGCAGCGACGAGGAAGACACCAAGCCCGTCGCAAAGAAGGTCAAGACTGAAGCGGCCACCAAGAGCGCAGCAGACAGCTCTAGCGAATCATCCGAGGACTCATCCGACGAGAGCAGCGACGACGACGAAGAAGAAGAAGCCAAGCCAGCTGCAAAGAAGGCTAAGGTCGAGGCCACCCCTAACGGCAAGGCCGGCAGCTCCTCCGATTCCTCATCTAGCGAAGAAGACGACTCGGATGACGACTCATCTTCGGAGAGTGAAGATGATGACGAAGAATCTTCCGACTCGGACGACTCGGACGACGATAGCTCAGAGGCAAGCGTAGAGTCCGCCGCCAGCGCAGCCGCCTCTTCCACATCCGAGGACTCTAGCGACTCATCTGACGCCTCTTCCTCCGACTCCTCATCATCAGAAGAAGAGAAGAAGAAGCCCGCAACCAAGAGCAAGAAGATCAAGGTCAAGGCCGCGAAAGCCGACTCACCGCCCAGCAGCGCCACAATCTCCGCGTCGGACGAGATCGTCAAAGCCGAAACCGACACCCTGCTGGTGCCCACCTCCGCCGCCAACGCCGACGAAGACGCAGGTATGCACCCGGACCGCAAGCGCAAGCTCGACGTCTTGCAAGGCGGCCAGTCCACCGGCACGACCGCGATCCCCGCAACAGAGGAGAACCTGAAGCGTCTGAAGAAAGACAACGTGCCGTTCTCACGCATCCCAAAGGACCAATACGTGGACCCGAAGCTCGCTAGTAACGCCTTCGTGCCTTACGACTACGCCAATCGCGCGCACGAGAAGCTGATCGTCACCAAGGGCAAGGGATTTACGAAGGAGAAGAATAAGGGCAAGAGAGGCTCGTACCGTGGTGGAAAGATTGATTTCGAGGCCAAGGGAATCAAGTTTGAGGACTAGATGTGCATGTTGGGCCGGGACAGAGTTTGCAAAAGTTCTTGGACGTCATGGGCGTATGCACATCATCGAGGAGTTAGTTGGTCATGCGGAACGAAGGTTGAGGAGTTTCTTCTCTGGTCAGATACCAAAAGCGCCATACCAGTATTGTAGACGAGCATGAAACAGATTTTACTTTTCTTTACCACTGAATTGCTCTGTGATTTACTGAGCGTGACATGGCTGAACAACATTTCATCCGTCTTCGCTACACGGGAGGCTTATCACTTCATACAAACAGAACGTTAGGGTATGGTGAGTAATTTCTTCAATTCATCTGAGACGAATATAAACATATAAACAAGCCTGGAATCCAAGCCGAGCAAAACCAAACAAGAGGGATATCTCAAAAGCAAAAAAACTTAAACAAAAACCCGATCCATCAGATCCTTTCCACCTCACGCTCAGATGGTGTATCCACCAAGCGCATTCCACGCATTCAGCACCTCCAGACTAGCCTGACTGGGCTTCCGCCCACCGCTAACAACACTACCCCTACAGCTCTCCTCAACCACACTCAACTTCTTCTCGCCGCCATCCTCCTCGCTGCCCTTACTCCCGAACCGGCCGTGTCTCAAACTCCCGCTCTCGGAGCCCACGACGTCGAACCCAGCCACGCTGCCCGCGCAACTCGTGTCCTTGATCGGCGTGTCGATTTCGCTGCGCGAGAGCCCGCTGAAACTGCCGCCGTCGGTGAGGCTGGGCGACCGGCTCTCGCCCTGGCGCGGCAGCGGCAGGAGCTCGAAATCGGAGAAGTCGAGATCTGGCATCAGTTGGTATGGGTCTGCGGGGTTGTAGCGAGAGCACGCGATGCCCGTCATGCTGGCTTCGGATTCTTGGCTGTAGGTGCGGGCGCCGGCGAAGGCGCGGTGCCGGATCGGTGGTGTGATGGTGCAGCCATTGCGGTGCTCGGTGGAGGAGCGAGGGGAGGGGCGGAAGGGGATTGGTCCGGCGTCGAGCTCGCAGATCTCCGAGGATGGAGTCGGGATCTCCGGTGACCAGTACGAGACTGCGGGCGCTGGGGGCAGGTCTTTGAGGTCGAGGTGGGGTGCCTTGCCGCGGTGGCGGTGTTTTGGCGCGCTGAGGGCTGTGGCGGGTCTGGCGGCGACAGGGGGCGCGGGGAACTCGATTGCTTCGCCGCTTTCGAGAGTCACGCTCTCCATAGTTATGGTTGAAGTCAGGGAGGGGTGGCGGCTCTGTGGCGAGGGAGAGTTCTCGCGCGAGACGGAGGCGTTGGAGACGGGGCTCTTCTTTGGCCTCAGTGGAAGAGGCACGCTGACTTGTGGCGATAGCTCTGGTTGCGCCTCCTCTTGAATGGGTGGGCTATACGGGAATGGCGTCGGTGAGCCTTGTGCCTTTTGGATAGCCGCCCGTTTGCGACGCATCATGTCTAGTAGCACCATTTCTTCCTCGGTCACGGCAATCATATGCGCCGCTTCCGAGTTACTGATGCCGATATTGATGTCTGCACTGGATTCGTCTACTATGCTTCCACACTCTGATCGTGGGCCCTCCGTTTGAGGAGTGCCCCGTGAAGATCCATCTGATGTCGGTGGTCGGCCGGTCAAAGCCAGATAGGACGCGGGGTGCCTGCTGAGATTCGGAGATGGGACTGGTGGAATGCTGCTGTCAATCACTGGAGAGACACGTAGCATGAACGGAAGGGTGGCCGAAGTAACAGTGGTCTGCATGCTTGACATGGACGGACGGTGCGACCCCGACGCCGATGGCTTGCGCTGAAGAACTCGCTTGAAGTTCTGACTGTGAAGGCCCGGTGACGGGTTCATCATGTCCCACGCTGGTGATGCGGGCTGCGATGGGGTCTCTTCGTCCGACGACAAGTCTAGCATCGATCTGTCGTGTGGATCCTCTGATATAAGGTGGAGCATGTTATGCCGACGTTCCATTGGCGACTTCGTGGAGGTGGTGTAGGAGAAGTAGTCGGGGCTAGCATCGGTGCTGACAGATACGCGAGACGTAGGTGCTGCTCGATATCTTTGTGGTCCCAGAGAAGGCTGGAAGCCAGATCTGACGGTCGGTGCAGAAGACATGACGGATGCGAGCTCGGGTGAGGGGCTCTCGACCACTTCAGGATAATCGTCATCCGAAGAGTCTTCATCTAGTGCTTCGAACCAGTGAGTAATGCCCTTTGGCGGGCGTCGAACGTTAACCTTGGCTCTGTTGAAGGAGTCTCTACACCTCGCGGGTGAGCGTCTCGGTATCGTTGGTGGAGTTTGTGTCGAATCTGCTGGAGACTTTTGGTCACTTTCGAAACTGGCTTTGTGAGCGAGCATTGGAGGGTGAGCTGCCAGCGGCGATGGTATCACGGTCTTGGTTGACTTTTTGAAAAGCCTCCTCGTCGGGGTAGAGACTTCTGGCGAAGTACGAGGACTATCGACACGAGCAGGAAACGATTTCGATGCTGGCGACGACATTGGACCTGAGATTTCCACTGTCCGAATAGTGGTCGTCGCTCGAATCTCAGGTTTGATACTGAATGTAGAAGGCGCGCTGCGTTTCTGTAGTGTCGCCATGTCAATGTGTGCTTGGACACGAGCTGGGGGCGGTTTACGGATCAGTCGTACTGTTCGTCTCTTGGCCTTTATCTTAGCCTTGCGACTGGTGAAGGGTGCTTTTGCTGCTCCGTAAGCAGACAAAAACTTTAGAGATATGCCTCTTCGTATCTGTTGTGATTTGTTACGGACTATTGACCGAGGGCGAGGCCGACGCTTATTGTGTGGACGGATATTGGGAAAAGAATGACTGGATGGTGTTTCTTGCCAGATTTCACGCCGGCTGTACGAAGTCGATGATGTGTAGACGCTCGGAGCGAATGATGCTCGCTTCCCGTGTATCGAGGTCCGTTTCGCGGAGTTCACCAGTGAGCTCCTTTTGGACGGCGCAGTGATAGAGCTTCTCTTCCCGGTGTATGTGTAACCAGTGTAACCAGCAGAGGATGTCGTGTAACGCGTGCTCGGCAGGCTCCTAGATGTGGTCGGCGTCTTTACTGGATTACCGAACAAAGGAGCGGTCCTCGGACTCGCAGTATCTGTCGTGTATCTCGGTGGAGGCCAAAGACCTTGGCCTGTCGCTAAATACAACCCATCGGGGTCCAAATTCTCAAATCTTGCGGATCTTCTCTTCTTTGCGTATGCCTCGCGAAATATCCTCTGTGCCCTGGCGTTGCCTTGTTTCGAGGTAGGAAGGATAATTGTCGTGTCGGCGGGAAGATTGTAAGCACGACCAGGCTCCATGACGGCGGGTGATCTCCTTTAACAGTGATAGTAGTGTCCCTGGGTTGTTCGCCCGTGCATACTCCAGGCCGGCGCCAAATCCACAAAGTCGCCCGAATAAATTGAGCCTTAAGCCAGCTGTGGAAGCACGATCTACCACGGACCGAAGGCTAACACTGCTTCTAGCCAATCAGACCCTGCGCATCAGCCGAGAGACGAGAATGGATTGTTGTTTTGGGTCGCAATAATAACCACGAGGCTCCACGAAAACGACTGACGTGCAGGTATCCTGCAGGCTGCACTGATCGTTGCGTGTCGAGACCGGAGACCAAAGGTACGTGACGATAATCGACTTGGTGTACAGGGGCAAAAAGAAGGGGGAGTGACGGCGCTATCTTTGAAAGGACGGCCGTTGATAATCGCAAGAGCGATGACCCGAACCGGTCGGCCTTTTCACCATGTCTGACCTTTGTGCTCTTCGACAAACGGTTAGCATGTGCACATGGTATGATCAGCAGTGCTGCGCACGTCTTGCTCACAACAACCGAGTCTCTCGGGTTCGTTCAAGGCTTCGAAGAAGGCGTGGCCGTTGCAGCTATTCGTCGCAGGTGAGACATTGTAACGAAGCAACCAGAGCGAACAGAGAGAACCGAGCATGGAGGAACCTCTAGCGCCCGTTGATACATTGGACCTTTGCATGCAGGAGGATCCGCTAGCGCTTAGTGACTCTTCCAAGAAGTTTTCCACGCTTCTCTTGTCTACGCAGAGTTCAGCCCCGCCCATGGTCTGAGGGCGGCCCGCTCCGGCATCTCACCTCGTCCTCGATACTACTGTACACCACTACCGAAGCATGAAGGACCAAACCGTTCACCAATATTCCGAGACAAACGTTGGTTAATTCCTGTTTGACCTTTGACTTGTGCTATCTGATACGAATAGTGATATAGCTGCTGTGACTTCGCGATTACCCTTCAAATATCCCCCAAATTGTAGCGAGCTGCGAACGATAGCGCGTATCTCTCGACGCAATAAAACAATGCTGCAGTCTTCCGTTCATGCACCCCACTAGCCGGAAAGGCTCCGTCAAAGACCCGAAAGGGCATCGACAAGGCTCTGCTGACCACCCACATATTTACAGGACCTCGCTTATCGTTTCGTCACACACGTTCTTGACGTGGAGTAATGTAGCCTTCTCCAACGTTGATCAAGCCCAGCGTTGACCACCTTTGGCGCTTGGTCGTGCTTCGTGTACCTTTTGCTGGACCTTGATATTCTTCAATGCCAGTGGCTGGTCTTTTGCGACATGGGGTCCTAGGTAGCTGTGCTGACGGGGTCTCCGTGTGATGTCGCACGTTTCGGCTTGATGCCGTGCGAACACTCGGAATGTGATGCTCCTCGCTGTACTCAGTCCTGGGTGTTGTTGCGCCTAGGATTGCCGACGTCGAGACCGGATCAAGTTGTGTAAGTGGACGCCAGGTCTGTTCGAGCGACATTGGTTCGGCCTGTCTTGATGTTCGATTTTGCTCGATCAACTGCGTATCCCGAGTCGCTTGTTCGGTCACCGCGGCACTCGCCCGTGGGAATCGTGTATGCTTGGAGGCCGGTTCTGCGCGGGGGTTCGGTCCGTTCTCAGCGTTCGTTGGCGGACGATACTGTCTTCATTAGCTTCGATCATGTCAGGAAAGTATAAACGCTTACACAATGCTTGACAAGGCTCATGGGATTGTAGAGCTCTTCGTCTATTGCTTTGCTCGAGGCTTCATGCTTCGAAATCACATATCTGGGCTTCCCGCTTTTGCCAAAACCTTTGCTATGCGATTCGGGTGCGTCCAACACAAACTTGTTCTTTTTCAGATAGTTTGATATCTGGCCAGCACGTTTGTCGTCGATGTCTATATGACATTAGCGAACTTCTTGCGATATCAACCATCGACGGCTTACGAAGCATGCGAGCGAGATCTGCCGCTGTCGAGTATCCTGGTTGATTGCGGAGTAGATAGATTGCCCTCCTTTTGACTGCGAAATCCGAGAGAGTCGGTAAGAGGTGTGTCTCTGGTTCGTAGAGTATGCAGTCGTAGCAGATATGCATCTTTGGCCTGCGGGAGTCGGTTATGCTCGTGAAACCATAGCAGTGTAGATGCTGCCATGTCTTGCAAAATTGACATTGAACCTAGTTAAATCAGTAGGCACCAGTGCACGGGAGCCTCGACGACTTACCATATCTCCTTCCGGATGATCATGCCCACAAGCGCAGACGATCTTTCTCTTCTGTGCGTTCTTGGCAATCTCTTCTTTGGTATTCTGCTTCCCACCTCTGCTCGTGCCGCTCTTTGTGATCGCCCCCAGTCGGTAGGGCTCTACCTCTGGCCGCGCCGTATTTGTTTGCTGTGTCGTTGCATCATCGATGCGGAACGCCGGTTGCGTTGGTGCATCATAGAAATCGACCTTCTCTGCTTGAACCTATTTCATCGATTAGAAGCAGCGCTGCAACGAATGTGATATGACTTACCAGATGCTCCAGGCCACTTCTCATCTTTACGGCAGCAACAGATTGCGCACTTCCTTGTGTACCTTCTACAGGCCCCAGCCAAGTACTCTCCTCTTCAGCTGGAGGTTCTGCGACTGGGCTTGGGGCAGCTCTTTCCACTGCACTCGCTGCGACGTCCCTATCTAGGTCCCCTTCAATGACTGTAGAAGGAGTCCGGTCGTCTACATTATGCTCATCCGGATGATCGTGAGTCGGAGCTGTGTCTTGTGGTGGAGAGCTTCCGAAGTGAATGTCGTGCGGTATGGAGTCCTGTGTGGCTCGTTCGTGGATCATGTGACAGAGCTGGAAACTCATTCTATCTCTGGTAAGCATTCGATACTTGACCTTTCGAAAGATGCAACCCACCTGGCTGCGCCCGTTTCGAAAGGCCGAGATGTCTGCGTGCTTCTTGTCCATCCCTGTGCTTGAGGCCAGACATATTTCCCGTGGTCACTCCTTATGAAACCCGCTTGTCGATAGTCAAAGTCGGTTTCCGAAGCAGTCTCAAGCTCCAATCGAAGATAACGCTGCTCTGGTAATAATCAGAAAGATGATATGGCGAATCTGGACAATGTAGAAGATACTTGGGAGAAATGGTAGCTTCGCACAGAAGTGAGAGAGTTGGCCCACAAAGTCCACAATCTCTGCTTGAATATCACTGATGGTCAGCTTCTTTCCCGAATGGTGCTTCGCGGCGAAATCGGTGTAAGTGTTGTCGAGCTGTTCTCTGGTGATGGTGTATGTCTCCAAGACATGAAAAGGGTCTTCTGCGGCGGCTAGTATGCTGATCTGGAAGGATACGAGGTCGTCATGTTTCAGAGCATGATAGACACCAGACTCCTGTGTTACACGTGAGTCGAATCCTCGTATCCGCCATGTGAGGCAAGCATGCTTACCAGAAGTTGAAGTATTTGATCTGCCCGTTGACTGGCTCCTCTCTTGAAGATCATGGTCACCGTGGAGCCTTCTGGGGGTTGACTCTCTTCGTCCTGAGCGTCACTCTGGTCAATGAATTGATTGTGGCTCAGCTTTTCCCCTCCGGTCGTGATAATCCGCTTATCGAAATATCGTTCTGGCAAAAGCTCACGCAGGAATGCTATGGTACAAATCGTGCTTGTCATCATGATCTGTGTCGCTTCCGTACTTTGCTGCGGGCTGACCATTTGTGTGCTCTTGGTCACCGCTTTAGAAGCATTGACAGTCATGCGTGCCATTGTCATGGGCGGGTAGGATTGAAAGATGAATATGACTTGTATTGCGCCGCGATTGAGGTAAAGAACCTGATGGAAGAAACTCTGAGGAACGAAAAGAGACGATGCGAAACCCCAAAAAGAAGGCTGACTGAGTGGTTGGTTGGTACGCGGTTTCAATGACCCACCTGCAGGCACATCGTGTCTTCCTTGTTAGGACACTTCTGGCGTACGAATTAGGCAGCGACACCTCAGATGTCTCCTCGTCCCACAATTGTACGTGTACCTACTTTGGCACACCGTCTCATCGCATAATGAGGACACCCAGCCGTACAGTCAAGCTTGCCGTGGCTTGGGTTGATATGTGCACGGTACGATGGCCTAGGCATCGTATGTGATGCAAGATTTTTTTCGTCCATCTCAGCAATCTTAACACCAATATAGCTCAACTGACACTTGAGCATATATAGTCACTATCGCGCTCTCCAGCGGACCGTCGAGCGCAATTGTCCATGCTGCAAAAGCGTGATGTTGACTTGTGCTGACAAACAAAGCCCGGTGCCAAGGCTGGAGATGCAATGAAATCCGGCGCCCAACTCCGACTTCACCTCCTCACTATACCTTGACACTTTTCAGCATCGACCTCGCAGCAGCGTCAACCGAAGCTCGCAATGGCCCGATCGACGTCGAGTTGGCTTGTCGTATCACGTCAGTTGTCAAGCTATTCAATGAATCTCGATTTGATATATCTTTAACCACTCTACCATGCTGTGTTCACTACCCGTCTTTCATTACCTATCTTCAATATTATCTCCTTGCTCAGTCATTGGAATTACCATGACTTGAGTTGCTTCCAGAGCTTCTTCAGGTATCGCTCAACCTCTGTTGGTGTACACGAGCTAGAAGTGCAAGTGAACCCTCACGCTTCTTCCCACCTCGCAAGTGAAGTACATGTGGAAGATGCTGTTCACCTCGCTTGTTTCCTGCCACTTTAAGAGCCCACAATCAAATCGCTCCAATTCCTTAACTTCTTGCTCTTTTCAAATATAGTTTTCTTACCTTCTTCCCCCGCCTTCTTTACCACCCTTTCTTCCACACTCTTCCTCCATTCATACAACCTCTTACCGTATATCATTCACCCTTCGTATATTCTGATCACCATCATGCTACCTTATCATGAGCGGAACCTCCGCCACAAACCTCCAACGGAGCCGGCTGCGATGAGGCAAGCATTTGCGACTGTCAACGGCCTTGCGCCTGGTCAAGACGCAGCACAGCGTCACGTCTTGCCGACACGCATGGACAATTTTGCTATGGAGGACAACAATATTCGGCAGACATACGCAGCGCAACACAGTAATCACAGGGTGCCACGTTTGCTTGGTGCGTACTTCACCAAAATGCAGGCTCGTTCAATCTTGTCTCCTGCGAGCAAGACCCATTCACAGCCAGTTCGGAGATCAATAGCAGTATTGGTATTCCGCAGCGCACTTTCGCTAATTTGACGCAACCCCGCTCTGCTCCGGCTAGCGGCGTACGTACCCACCAGCCAATCTCAGGTTTTATTCCACACACCTTTGGCAACCAGACAATTCTGAGATACGCACCATACGGCATACCTGGTCAAGCTGCAGCTGCAGTAATATATCGTCCTGTGCAGCACCCACGACAGGTCCCCAACATCTCTTTCGCGCCAGCACAATCTCATTCAAACCAACCTCCCAAGTGGTCGTTTGCCCCGAACTCTTCTCACGGCGACAGCTTTGGTCCAAGTGGACCGTTAACCTCCATGGCCGGTTTGGAAGCATCTCGCTTCGCACCTCAGCAATCTTTGTCATTGAGCCGCAGCGACGGACTCTTGCCATCTGCTGCCAGCACGTCGTCCTACTCTGGTCAACGCTACTTCTCGGACAGCGTTGGCTCTGCTTCAACTCTCTTCACTCCCATGAGTGACAATACATACCTGATGGCCAGTTCACCTGTTGCAGTCCACACAGAGGCCCCAAGCTGGAAGCAGTTTCAGACCGACCAGTCCTTTAAGCTGCACACTTTGGAAGGCAAAGAGGCCGATGAGCCTTTCAAGAATGCTTTTGAGGCATTGAAAGCTATGAACCCAAACGTCTATCAACTTCCTCACGGTGTAAATTCAACCTCACCTTCCAACATAATCATCTCACTAATTCTTCACAGTCTTGCGTCGTTGCAGTCAAGTGTTCCAACGCTGCCAACATCATGAAGGCGATCGAGCACGGCATTTGGGCATGTCCTGCAAATGTGTCCCAGCGCATTGCCAAGGTCTGCGCAGACAGAGCTCCGACGGAGAAGGTCCTTTTGTTGTTCTCTGTTTCTGGCAGGTACGTAATTCATTCTCCCCTCACAATGCACAGCTAACGACCACCAGCAAGCAATTCTGTGGCTTTGCCGAAGTTGTCAACTACATGCCAAATTGTCCAACCGACTTTTGGATGTCTGACGATCCCAAGATCCGTGCTCGTGTCGCTCATGAGAGGTAAGATCAAGTCATTCATTATTGCGACTAGTCACTGACGTCTGTAATCAGCGCTTTCACCATCCAATGGATCTACTGTAAGCTCGTTGCATTCGACACCGTCAGGCTCGTCGACAAGCGTTACGAGGGCGAATCAGTCACTCAGATGTGGAACGGCATGCAGTAAGTATTGCACCTGTGCCAGCATAGCCAGAAGCTGACCAGTTCTCAGCTACAAGGATGATGTCGGTCGCGATGTCATCAAGGCGTATGTTGAGGCACCTCACGTTGACAACCTCCTCATGGGCAAGTCCAAGCCAACTCAGGGCTCTGCTAAGCGCAGTACCGGTCGTCAGTCTGGCCGTCGACCATACAGCAATCCTTCGCACGAGCTGATCTTCTACCGTGATGATGTCACTGCCTCTGGTCGTACTATGACCAACAGCGAGATCAGAGAGCAGTCCTCGCAGAGCACTCGATTCAATCGTCTTCGTCCAGAGAGCGATGGCACTTTTGCTCCGCCTCCGGTTTTCGGAACGCCTGCTCTACAGCGACCAGCTCCACAGCCATCGACTCCACCACATGTGTCTCCGCTGTACGGATCTCTATCCCCGCCCGGCGACTGTCCAGAGCTAGTGTTCTCCGGCGAAGCCAACATGCCTTACAACTCGGATATTTTCCTCGCTTATTGCGTCTCTCAGCCAGACGGCACATACCATATGGCCAACCTGGCGGAAATCCAAGACCGTCATCCAAATTTCGTAGTCGATGCTGGTCGACCAGGCTCACTGGCAGCTACGATGGATGCTGGTGACCATGTTTGGAAGCCTATCTCTCAAGACAGAGACCTTGCTACGCGCTTGAATGTCCCGGAGGACACCGCTGGTTGGGCTCTTGTGAAGAAGCCAGCAACTTCAGCTCAGCTCCCTATTGGGCGCGCAAGAAGCTCCATCGAGAGTATCCACAATCCAAACATGTCCACGTCTTCACGTGGTAGCTCGGCTGCCGGTCCAAACCGCGAGCAGTCTCATGGCAACGTCGAGAGCTTTGACGGAGCACCACCGGCGGCTTGTCCAAGGCCATACTACCGTTATTCCGCCGCATATCTCAAAGCACTCAGTTTTACAGCACCGTTCAAGCTCACTGAGGAAGATTACATCAACTCTGAAAGAGCTCAAGCTATCATCAACGACGGCTTGCAGGAGTCTCTGGCGGCCCCTCTCAGCGGCAACAGCATGGCCTATTCCAGTCCTACCTACGCAGGTGCTTCCAATCCATTTGACAGCCCAACACGTCGCCCTCATCATATATACGACTGGCGCAGCGCAGGCCAATGGGTCGACAGCTTGACTGAGACTCACGACAGGGCTGACGCAGACGGTGGTACCATGCTCTGGCCACGCAACCCAAGCCTCGGTGAGCGTTAGTAGCGCACCGATATCAGCACCACCATGAGTCAGATACAGCAACACCACTGTCACTGTCACTGTCAGACGGCTGTCGCATGACACGGACGGTTACCATTACTCTCTTGTATCGGGGTTGTCTTGCACACCACGGTGGCTGTTGGACCTTTCTTTTCCTTTCCAATGACAGACTACGAGAACACGATTACTACGAAAAACGAATAACGACCAAAAAAAATACTCGCAAAAAAAAGGACATGGAGGAGAAGAGGCAGAGATAATCATCACTTGGAGCTGACCAGAGTCAGCAATAAGAAATAGCGCGGAAAATCAACTGGGTCTGCAAAGGTCCCTTTGAACCAAAATCGTCTCTCCTAATAATGTGATCGCTACCGTGTAAATAACGTGCCAATATACTGATTGAGTCTGTTACCACACCATGAGATGCTTTCTCAGTGGTGAGTGTGGCAGCGACGGCGAATGACATCACAGTCAGAAAGTTCCATGTCGCCCACGATGAGTAAACAAAGGCGCATGCCAACACGAGCACTCGTCTCGACAATTACGCAGCCATTTCTATTTAACAACTGGAATTGAAATCACGATTTCTTCAAGACGGCTGTTCACCCACGACTTTTCCAGGTCCTTGCTTTCGTACTACTCCTCTCCTTCCTCTTCACGATGAGACGCAAAGGCGCCGTCGAAGACTCGTCCGACACGACACCCACCGCCGCTCCGCCCGCCGAGGTCGCGACACCGAGCACCTTCAGAGATGGCCTTCCCTTACCGAAACTCATGGTGTTCGACCTAGACTACACCCTCTGGCCCTTCTGGGTAGACACGCACGTCAGCGGGCCGCTCAAGGCGACTCCATCGGGCCTCACAGTCAAAGACCGCTACGGCGAGGGCTACGGCTTCTACCACGACGTGTCAGGGATTCTGTCCGCGATCAAGAGCAAGAAGATCGAGATCGGCGCGGCGTCACAGACCAGTGCGCCTGAGCTCGCGCGCGAGATGCTGTCGCTGCTGAAACTGCCTGGAGAGGCGGGCAAGGCGATCAGTGTGTTTGATTATTTACAGATCTACCCGGGCAGCAAGACGACGCATTTTGCGAAGCTGCAGAAGCAGAGTGGGTTGGAGTATAAGGAGATGCTGTTTTTCGACGATGAGAGCAGGAATCGCAACGTGGAGACTTTGGGTGTGGTTATGAGGTTGGTTAGGGATGGAGTTACGGTCGCGGAGATTGACGCTGGTGTCAGAGAGTGGAGGCAGAGGAACGGGAGGGGAAAGGCTGAGGAGTGAGGTTTATCTGATGGGACCCGAGCCAGTCGTAAACACGGCTTTGGTTGGAACAATCCAAGAAAGAGCAGGACACTGCGAGCTTTTAATGCATTGACAGATGAGGACTATGGACGCGGACAGCATTCGTTCTTCATGCATTGGAAGAAGAGGAGGACACGAGACGTCTTTTTCCATCGGAGCAGTTTCATGAAGGGCTTTGGACATCGTATCCAAGCTTGTATAGCGAGGAAGAGCAAGCATGCATTGCTGTTTGCTACAGTGGATATTCGGGAGAGGCACTACGCTTCTCAGAGGGTAGTGTTGAGATGATCGAGAGTCAACGATCGAGGGTCAGCGTTCGACAAGCGACAGTCATGTCTGAGCATCTGGTCTGGCTCCAAGGTATGATGGAGACGCAATATGTACGGCAGTTGAGAATACGGTATGCATACAGTTACCGAGTCGCAATAAATGCGAAGCTCAAAGGTCACGCAGATCGATAGCATTATTGAGTTCTACCCAAATAGCAATAGAACATTGCGGCATGCGAACCCGAAGATTCCCATGCACAACGACCATCAATAGACTTCAGCAGGGCAACTCGTGACCACAATCATGACCTCGATGGAATGTTTGCTTTGTCCAAAAAACGGTCACAGAAACATCGAAACTTTCGATGACATGCTTGACCGGCCACGCGAGTACGACGCCCTCGGCAAAGGTAGCTTCAGGTAGATTTTACTCTTTGTTTTAGCATCCAATCGTCTATAGGAGACTGAGTTGCTTGGTGCACGAGGAGATGGTTGAAGTCTGTTTGGTCGCTGAGCCACATTTCGTGTTTCGTGGACGCCCATCATAGGCAAGGTAAGTATGCATCGATTTCCGTATTGGCGTGTAGCAACAGTTATATCAGCTCTGCTATCAGAAATGTAGCCTCACATCCAGCTTGTGATGTTTCTCATCTTGCAGCACACGTGTATCGTGTAGTGGTGTCGTGGTTTCGGGTTAGGGGGCAATGGACGGCACTGCCTCACGTAGTCGGCCTCGGTTCATGTACTCCGACTTCTCCAACTCTTCGAGGAGAAAGTTTTGTTAGATGAAATGTCACTTGCCGTTCATTATGCTTGACAAGCAATAGCTCTTTCTAGCGTGATGGACTCGCCAGGGAACTGCTATATGAGAATATAGACCGAGACTCGGACCACTATTGCGATGACCGTCTTTGATCACAATGGCATCTGACGTTAGAATCGTGCTTGTCACGCGGCCAGTCAATTTCCGCGCGGCCACATGCAGTCTGAGCCGTACGTCAGAGCGGTGGTGGCCTGTGGCTGGCGTGCAGGCATCAGTGTGGAGTACAAAGTAAAAAATACACATCAGCGGCTGCTCTGCCGATGTTTAAAAACCGAGAAGGTTGCAGCCGCGTTTGTGGCGCCACTGACAGGTTTTCACGAAAGCATTCGTGTAAGAGAAAGATCTGAATATCAATGTGGAAAAACCAGTCGGTGTAGGTTCCGCCAGAAGAGGACAAAAGACACGGGGCCCATGTGCGACAAAGATACAGTCCTTACCTTATCAGCCAAGACCAACATCGAGCTCTCAATTGCCTCCCTTCATTGGGCGACGTCAACCACACCGAGACACCAAGACCGGCGATCATAAACCAAGTAATAATACCTTTAGTAGCCATCATCAGAGCCGTCACAACCCCGCAAAGGTACGGAATTGTGTCTCACGGTACCGAGCACTAAATCGCATCATCGCCTTTCCCTGCGCCATTCCCTGCATCATTTCCGCATAGTTCGGCGTCCGCCCAGCATCAATTTGCATCAATTTCCCATGTCCCACTCCAATCATGATTGCCAAAAAGTGGAACCTCTCTGCCTTTTAGTTGTGTACACGCCTATCACATCCCGACCTCTTTGATCCTTCGACGGACAGTTTGGTAATCATCATTGGTTGGATCCACTTCTGGAATTGGTACAATTACTTGAGTACCGTACCACCCCGTCGAATTCCTTCTTCTTGATCTCGTTACTACCTGACTCATTGGATCAACGACAATTAAATAAACACTGGTTTCAAGTCTATCTATAGCTCAGCAAGACTCCCAATTCTCGAGCAATCTATCTCGGTCTTTCCTTCGACGAACGCTCGACTCGCTAGGACATTAACCCGTCACAAATACCGGATAGGCCCTCTCTGGGCTGTTACTTCCTTACCGGACTACGCCCTTCGAACATAGTCACGGAAAAGACGCTCTCAGCACACAATTAAATGTCGAAAAACATGATGCACTCACCGCGTCAAGCCACCTCCATCAGGCCATCCTCTCCTCTTTCACCTCTCTCTCCGCGCTTCGACCCATCCTCTCGATACCAGTCTCTGCAACCTCAATCTGCCAGATGGTACGGCCCGAGGGGTACTCCGAGCACGCAGCAACGTAGGAGCCATGGAGGCAGTCTCGCCCTGCCAGCGCTACCTCGCTTCCACCCAGCGAACTTTCCATCGTCGCACTCTTCTGTAGGCAACACCCCTGGATCAGGACCGGCTAGTCCACAGATGTCACTGTCGCCACAGATGCAGCAAAAGATGGCCAACGACGTTCAGAAGCAGCTGTACCTCTATCAACAGGAGATATCCGCAAGGTCTGGCGCGCACGTCCTTCGCGAGAGGCCAACAAGTCCCAAACTCATGCCTTTGGGAAGCCCGGGACCGGTCACACCACTTGCTCTCGAGCTGGAAGAAGAGGACAACTATCTCGCTGCTGGCTCGAGGACTTATTCGACTTCTACCGTGATCGAGTCTGGTGACGAGCTGGCGGCCAGGATGTCTTCTGTAGCCAGGTCTTCAACACGATCCCCTCGATCAACCAGCAGAGCCAGATAAGACCGTACACAGTAGCGGCTCGACTCATGATCAATGACACACGCATTACGCATCGGCATATTCAACATGCACAAAATACGACATCGCACAGGAGTTTTTGAGTTTCAGCATAAAAGATACCAACAGTGGCTGGAAGATCCACCACATCGCGCTTGCCCCTTTTTCACTTCGATAGATACATGGTCTTCATGACTGGTTCACTCGTTACGAGGAGCCATGAATAGAGCATGACGACTTCGTGGAAGTATTCTACGTAGTATAACGACATCGAAATCGCACCTGCTGAAAAGCAGTGTCATCAAGTTCAAAACGTACATATCTTACGTCCATCTCCATATGTGAAACAGCTCGTAAAACATCCATATACTGTATACGCCTGATAACGATACTCTGTAACATGAAACACGCCCTTGTCAATTGTTGTTTTCGGGCCTCATCGACCAAGCTTTTAAGCCACCCGGACCTCAGACTCCAGTCGCAACTGTCTCATACATCATCAAACATGACTTTTACGCACCAGGGACCTACCTCTCTGTATCAACACATTTTCACCTCTTTGCATCTTCACCTTGATGAGAAACGTATGTCGTGATCAAAGCACACCTCGAGTCTCCACCGTCGTCCCACCCCGCCGCTGCGAATTGACCACGCCATGGCTGTCCAGAATGACGTAGCCACACAAACATCTGCCCCTCCATTCGTCTGCAGTGCCCCATGATGACAGCAAGCCACAGCTCGGCAGACCAGCCTCTCCCCTCGCACCGACGGCGCGTATGCGATCAACAAGGCGCCTGTCAAATCATGGATCGGCGAGTTTGCGTGACACGGTAGTATTCAATTGAATTTCTGATTCTTCCTCCTCTTCTCCTCTCTATACTGCATACTTCACCAAAGTTCAACTGTCAAATTACTGTCGCACACAAACGTACTATCGAAGAAAAGCCAGTTACTCACGAAACACATACACAACCAGTCAGAATGCCTGGCACCGACCGCAAGATCATGCCCGAGAAGCTGCAGGATGAGGAGGGCCTCGACTCCAACAAGCGTGCGTGCATACTTTCTTCTACATCTCTCCCTCCCCTGCCCTCCCTTCCCACCTCAAAGCTCCTCCCTGCAAAACCACGTAACTAACATTCCCAAGGCGGCCTCCTCGCACCCCTCACTGACCCAGTAGGCAAAGTGGGCGGCGCAATCCTCGCACCACTAGGCGCCGGCGTCGGCGCACTCACTGGAACCGTCGCCGAGGGCGCGGCCACAGTCACAGGCGGTCTGCAGGAGAAGGCCGGTATCCCAGATCGCGGCATCGAGAAGGAGAAGGCGGAGCTCGCGAAGCAACAGCAGGTGGGCGGAAAGGACCAGAGTTCGGAGAACCCGCTTGGACTGTAGAAGTGTCACAGGTCACTTTGCGGGGTTGTGGTCGAGAGGCGGCAGGAATGGAGGATAGTTGAATGTTCTCGATGTTCATGAGATGTTGGATATCGAAGGAAGACAAAACGGCTGACACTGTTGGCGCGGTATGAATGCACGAATTACACCGGTTTCTCCTTTCATCCACGTTTCTACACATGGTCTTATTGTTGTCTGCATTTTTGTTCCTGATTTACGACGGGAGACCGCGCCGAGTTTCGTACGGCGGAACGATCACTAGAAACTCCCTCCTGACCAGTCTGGCCATATCAAAGCAGAAGCCGTCTCGAACGCGGTTCAAAAGATCCTCCAGTAGACAGTGCCCATACAAAGTGACGCGACCGCACTATAGCATGACCGTCCGAATACCAAATCAGTTCCCACAGACGTGATATTAGACAATAGAGGTGATGATGATCAGGAGCGCTCTCTACAGTGGAATCGAATAGCGAACTAGCAAAAAAACTTTGTAGCTTGCTTTGTAACGAGTCATCCTTTTTGCAGGAGGTATGCTAATCTCCATGAAGCAAGAAGCCCGATGTATTGAGGCAGTAGAATGAGTTGCGATTGCGTTCACAAATCGCAGCCCAGAGGTGGAGTGAGCGCAGTGTCGCAGCACTCGGCTAAATCCATGTGTGGTCTGCCAAGGCGCACCATCGATGGAGTGCCTTTTCGGACAACTATGGAAGACCGAACCTGTATAATAATACTCTTGTTTGTTGGCGGTGCCATATTGTTCAGATTTCCTCCAACGACATGCAGGCTGTCAGCTATGACTGTCTATAATGAACAGCTCAAAATACGCAGACCCCTTGACCACTTCAGATGCTAAGACTACTTGAGACCGTAGCATTTACTCGAACGAAGCAAGACGCTGAAGCTCGGTGTTTACGATGCTGAAGTGCGTCGCTTTGGGGATATGCAATTATGCTCAGATGGTCCAAAATACGCGCAGATGCGGCAAGAGCACATATTGAACATTGTATTTTGAAAAGGGACATGACGGCTGGGAGACAATCTACTGCAGTAGGTGGGGAAGAGCGCTTCGCAGAAGGTAAGACTATATATTGCGCACAAACTATGGTTGTATTCGTCCCCCGCAAGGGGTGACACTTGGTCAATTTATAACTATACAGAGTACGTACCCCGCTCTTTCTACTGTTCTAACAGTTACTAATTCCCTTCTAGGAAGATTAGCATGGCCCCTGCACTAAGGATGACACATGTTACAAAGCGAGCTACAAAGTTTTTTTGCTAGTTGTTCGATTCTAGTGTGGAGCTTGAATGTTTTGATCGAGTGATGCCTAGGCGAGATCGTTCCTTCCTGTCGCAGTGTCTTATAAATGTATAAGCATATCTTTGTATATACTATAAATATCGCAATAGGCACGTCTATATGGCTATCTGGTTATATAATGGATAGTCCTGCTTTTCCGCGCATCAGTTGATGTTTTGCATATGAGATGTGGCTTTCACTCGTTCGTCGGTGTTAGCTGCACGAGGTTTGTAATGGATGTCGGAGTTGACTATTCACTTTCTGGAATACAAGACGACAATTTTATGAATTGTCGGAGTCATACTCGAACTGCTAAACATGTATAAGAACTGCAATGATCATCCAGTCACCAAAATCACCACGCTCACATTACAGTCCCTGAGCATACCGAAGACACGAACCTCAGCCGAGCATTCACCATGACCGTAAGTTGCAACACACATGCGTCAGCGACAAGCTACTAATACATGATAGATGAAAGCAGCCGTGGTTCACACTCCTGGAGGACCGGAGCAGTTTAAGGTCGAAACAGTACCGATCCCAACACCACAAGAAGGCCGAGTCCTCATTCGCGTTAAAGCATTCGGCCTCAACCGCAGCGAACTATTCACCAGGCAAGGTCACTCTTCCGGCGTACAGTTTCCACGGATCCTCGGTATCGAAGCAACCGGTATAGTCGAGTCTGCACCTGGCAATGAGTCCCGACTCCCTAGAGGCGCCATCGTCTGCACCGCCATGGGTGGCATGGGCCGCGACTTCGACGGAGGATATGCCGAGTACACATGCGTGCCTGCCGACCAGGTACAAGTGATTAAAACCGACCTATCCTGGGCAACGATCGGCGCCATGCCCGAGATGCTGCAGACCGCCTACGGGTCCTTGTTCAAAGCACTTCAGCTAAAGAAGGGGGATATCTTGCTCGTCAGAGGCGGCACCACTAGCGTCGGCCTCGCTGCTGCATCGCTTGCCAAGGTCCACGGTGCTACTGTCGTCAGTACCAGCCGCTCAGCCTCACGCGAGAAGCTGCTTCGTTCACGCGGTGCTGAGCACGTCTTTATCGACAATGGCGAGATTGCAGACCAAGTGCGCGAGGTGTTTCCAGATGGCGTTGACAAGGTCCTCGAGCTGATTGGCACGACCACTCTGGACGACTCGCTGAAATGCACTCGTGTGGGGGGTATCTGCTGCATGACTGGCATCGTGGGTGCTAAATGGGCCTACGATAACTACAATCCCATGGAGCACATTCCCTCGGGTGTTTGCTTGACTGCCTACAGCGGTGGACCTGCTGACTTCATGCGCACGCCTATGCAGGAGTTGGCCGATGCGATCGCTGCCGGGAAGCTCAAGATCCAGACTGGCAAGACCTTCCAGCTTGATGAGATTGTCCAAGCGCATGAGATGATGGAATCTAACGCTGCTGGTGGCAAGATTGTCGTTCTTACCTGAGCCTCATATCCTTTGTGATGATTTCCTTATGGTTCATGATGCAATATACCAGTCTCTACCACATCAATTCAGCATGCGCTTTCAATCAGAAAAGAACACGAGTCCATGCAGGGTATCATTTCATGATCTAGTTGCTTCCTCTCTTGTTGTTCTTCTTCTTCCTCGCATTCGCATCTCTGCCCTTGGTATCCGAACTCCGCAGCGCAGCCCTCGTCTTCTGGTACTGCCTGACAATATTCTCCACGCTACCGATATCGTGTCTGGGCTGTCTCATGTAGTACAACCTCGCTCTTCTCGCTCTCCTCTCCTTCCTCTGTACCACCTCGATTCCCTCAACATTCGGACTGTAGATCTTGAACCACATCTCAACGCCCACGCGGGTCAGCTGGTTGCGGAGGAGGATCCCGGTGTCGATGCCCGCTTGTCGTACGTTGAGACATACGCCTGCGAATGGGTCGCCGTTCTTCATCCGCACCAGGAGGATATCTCCGACAGCGGCGCGCTCGGGGTTCTCTTTGCTGAAAAGTCGTGTTCGGACGCCTGTTGGGTCGAGGACGGATAGTTGTGATTTCGTGAATGCTGCGATCGGGTCCTTGCAGATTGACTTGGCTGATGGAGGAGGAGCGACTGTAGGGATCTGTTTTTCAGAAAAATATAATTCTTGATCTGCTGGATGTAAGTATGGAGGGATGGACTGATCGACAAGGCACGCACCTCTGTGTCCTCTGTAGATGTTTCCCGGATGAAAGTTCGGAATGCGTCCGGGTTTTTGAAATGTCTTTGTCTGCCCTGACACCGCCTCCAGTACGTTTGCTTGTGATGCGGGAAATGGCTCTCGTCGAGTAGTGACACGCTCCTGTGCTGTTGCGTAACATCTCCTTGCGACCTGCTTCTCCGCCCGTATCTGCCTCATTACAGCCTTGAGGCCTGAAAAAGGCCTCATCGATATTGACGACGACATAACTGTGTGAATGTGCTGATCGAATGGATGGCTGTCGATATCAAGTCGTCGCGCGGAAGTGAATCTTTGGCCGCAAAAAGCTCGGACCTTTGACATTTCCAAGCTCATTGATATTCGGACTTCAAGCGCACGCGACAAGTTGTATATCATCGAAAAGTGGTTCAGCTTGCTAGTCAGTTCTCCGGAAAGACAATAGAAGATGGCGTACATTTGCAGATCTTGCGCGCAGCGTGCTCAGCGTTCTGCGCTGTCTGCGACTCACGGCGTACAGCGAAGGGCATTCACGCAAAGCAGCGTTAGAGAAAGACATGGTATGGTCATACGGTATCCGGATAAAGTTCGTACTGACATCCCCAGGCGTCGTCCCTTCATTCAGAGAATCTGGGTCCGACGAGTTGAACGATTCCCTTGTCACTATCCGCGAACAGTACTTCTTCCCGGCATTCTTGAACAAACAGCAAAAGAATCTCGTCTATAAGAACAAATACAAGCAGCAACTGGAGAACAGTCCGGCAAGAGTGACTTTGGGAGATGAAGACTTCGACTTGGTGCATGTGAACAGGCGTACAGACTTGTCAGCCAGGCGACCTTTGGTGAATTCGATCATCAAGATGATGAGGGAGCACAAGGAATGGTACCATCTCGTACCGCTGCTCGAAGGACTGCATACGGCGAGAGTGACACCAGACATATCGACGCAGGAGAGAATCATTCGACAAGCCACCGAAGACGATAGCCTGAATGCTGTTCTCGCATGTCTTACGAAGGTCGACGACACCGGCATGAGTCTGAAGCACAACGAGGTCCTCCACTGGGTTCTCAGAGGCCTGAGACGTAGCGCAGCGAAACACAACTGGGAACGTAAATATCTCGCGAAGTCTCTGTCGCAATTAAAAGAGCTTGCCTCGATTCTGGAGCAGGAGGGTCACACCAGGGGTAAAACGCCACACAATCTGACATCCGACGACCCAAGGACGAACCCCTTGGTCATCGGTGTCTGGCTCGAGCTCTACGGAATAAATGCTGTCAAATATCAGAAGGGCCAGGACACGGATGGAAGTGTAAAGAAGTATGCCGAGAGGGCTATGACATGCATGCGACAGGCCAAGGTGAGTTTGGCGGCGTGATCTCACGTGCGGACACTAACGACTACAGGAATCCGCGATACAGGATCTCCACAACAGCGAGCACGCCGAGTTCTTCATAAAGTTTCCTCTCTGGCACGGTCTGAAGCTCGCGAACACCATTCTGGGCAGCGACATGCCGTCATCACAGGTAGCGACCGAGTATGTGCAGAGCCATGCGGGCCGACTGAGCGAGCTGGTGAAGAGTTTCGAGGCACAGAATGCAGCCCAGGAGAGCTACGCTCAACAGGCCGTAGCGGCTTGGACGATGGCTCAGCAGCAGTGAGCGACGCGCCTTGTGAGTATCGACTTGAGGCGGCACCCGGTGACTTGGCTTGACCGTTGGATTTGCGAGACTTTGAATGGCTTCGTCACTATATTCACGTCACCACCTGCGGTATCAGGGGTCTGATGCAATACCGGATGGTTGAGATGGCCTTGCCGCGAAGGGTTATCGAGCTCTGCGAGCCTCGAGGTCGTGCGCAGGGTGCACGAGATTGGATTTACCACAGAGGTCTGTCGAGGGACCTTGCAGGTATGGATGGTGAGGGTCGAGAGACTGCTCGAGAATCCAGGGAAAATCAATTTGAGCTGTGCAGACTACGCGAGATCCGAGCATGACCTCTTCGAGTCTGATACGGGCTCCCACGAGAGCGAGTTCTCGCATGATGCAGATTGTGGTGTTCTACTGCTAGAGCACCTCTTCCATGCATGATACCTGAGCAAAGCGAAGTAATGTCTCAACGTCCGCAGTACTCAGATGTTCCATCACTATGAGGGTCCTTGGCAGGATCTCGGGCACCGTATCGTACCCAGTGTACTCATCATGTAAATCAATCTTCCTGTAACTACTAGCTGTAGAGTGTAAAATACATTTCACCCGTACCAAGTCCTGCTATTGAACACCAAAACGTAGCTGATATTGGAGTATGCTGTAACATTACACCAGCGTCCAAATTCACATGAGCAGAGCTGTAGACCTATGCCACTGTATTGCCACGAGGCGTACTTCAATACCATGTCTCTGCTTCGACCCCTTCAAATGCTCAATGCACAATCTCGTTACTCAATACCAAAACCTGACTTACATCCGGGCATGCTGTAGCATCACACAGGTAGCCAGATTCTCGCATTGCCGAAACGACCTGGCGACCATGCGACGTTTAGGCACCGAGATCTCCTTCGTTTGATTGTCAGGTTTTGATAGCAACTTGTAGTGGTCCCTGACCAGGCCTCTCTTGTTCCTTTCGTAAGGCTAAGGGATATTGTGAATTCCATCGACGAATTACTATGTGGTTGAAAGAGTGAGAGGTGACCAATCTTGTATTGCGGTAATGATTGCGGCATCGAACTGACAGACCGGAAGCCTGTGCGGGAACATCCGGCACGGCCGAGCTTGTCCTTGTGATGCGAAGTTCTAGAGTAGCGGAGCATCAAAGCAAACAGATCATTTCCGCCCACGAGGCATACCTGCGACAAAACACACATTCGAGCATCATCATCAGCATGTTGCTTCCAGCTCTTCGCCAATGCAACAGGCGACTCTTTGGAGCGGTCTCTGCTCCTCGAGCCGGGTTTGCTTCACTGAGCTCCCAGAGACCAGCTTCCGCACTCGTCACCAAGAGGAGAGAACTCGCTTTGTCCCGCCAACATCGCAACTATGCCGTCGCTGCAGAGGATACTGACAAGGGAGTCGACCCAAGCGACTCTTTCTTGTCTGGAAACACAGCCAACTACATTGATGAGATGTACATGGAGTGGAAGAACGACCCATCATCCGTCCACGTCTCATGGCAACATTATTTCAAGAACATGGAATCCGGCAACATGCCCGTATCACAAGCCTTCCAGCCTCCCCCATCAATCGTCTCCTCCCCGGCTGGTGGTGTTCCATCCCTCAGCTCAGCGACCGGCATGGGTAGCTCCGATGTCAGCAACCACTTGAAGGTCCAATTACTCGTTCGCGCATACCAAGCCAGAGGTCACCACAAGGCCAAGATCGACCCTCTTGGAATCCGTAACGAAGCACACAAATTCGACGCCAGCGACCCGAAAGAGTTGAACCTTGAGGCATACAACTTCAGCGAGGCGGACATGGAGCAAGAGATCGAACTTGGACCAGGTATCCTGCCACACTTCAAGACTGCGGAACGCCAGAAGATGAAGCTCAGAGAGGTTATTGCTGCTTGCGAGAGGCTCTACTGTGGAAGCTACGGAATCGAGTACATTCACATTCCAGATCGTGAGCAGTGCGACTGGCTGCGTGAGCGCATCGAGGTCCCACAACCATACAAATACTCTGTCGACGAGAAGAGACGCATCTTGGACCGCCTGATCTGGAGTTCCAGTTTCGAGGCTTTCTTGGCCACCAAGTACCCTAACGACAAGCGTTTCGGTCTTGAGGGTGGTGAGACTCTTATCCCTGGATTGAAGGCTCTCATCGACAGAAGTGTCGACTATGGCGTCAAGGACATTGTCATTGGAATGCCTCACCGTGGTAGATTGAACGTCCTCTCCAATGTCGTCCGCAAGCCAAACGAGTCCATCTTCAGTGAGTTCGCCGGATCACAGGAACCAAGCGACGAGGGTTCTGGAGATGTCAAGTACCACTTGGGAATGAACTTTGAGAGACCAACGCCATCTGGCAAGCGTGTCCAGCTCTCCCTTGTCGCGAACCCATCGCATTTGGAAGCCGAAGGCTCTGTCGTTCTCGGAAAGACCCGTGCCATCTTGCACTACAACAACGACGAGAAGGAAGCCAAGTCAGCCATGGGTGTTCTCCTGCACGGTGACGCCGCTTTTGCCGGTCAAGGTATCGTCTACGAAAGTATCAGCATGTACGCCCTTCCTTCTTACCAGACTGGTGGTACCATTCATGCTGTCATCAACAACCAGATTGGTTTCACCACGGATCCTCGTTTCGCCAGATCGACTGCCTACTGTACCGACATTGCCAAGGCCATCGATGCACCAGTCTTCCACGTCAACGGTGACGACGCCGAGGCTGTCACTTTCGTTTCCCAACTCGCCGCAGACTGGAGAGCCAAGTTCAGGAAGGACTGTGTCATTGACCTTGTATGCTACCGCAAGCAGGGACACAACGAGACCGATCAGCCATCTTTCACCCAGCCATTGATGTACAAGAAAATTGCCGAGCAGAGGCCAGTCATCGACAAGTATGTCGACCAGCTCATCGAGGACGGCACTTTCACCAAGGACGACGTTGAGGAGCACAAGAAATGGGTCTGGGGTATGCTCGAGGAGTCATTCGCCAAGAGCAAGGATTACCAGCCTACCGCAAAGGGTTTGTCCTATCGAAAAGAAATGTTCCATAGGCTATGCTAACTCCTCCTAGAATGGTTGACCTCCGCATGGAACGGCTTCAAGTCCCCCAAGGAGCTTGCCACCGAGGTTCTTCCTCACTTGCCTACCGCCCTCGACGTCTCTATGCTCAAGCTTATCGGTGACAAGATCGGAAACCCACCAGAAGACTTCAACGTTCACAAGAACCTGAAGAGAATTTTGGCCAACCGATCAAAGACTGTCAACGAGGGCAAGAACATCGACATGTCGACTGCTGAGGCTCTTGCATTCGGTTCGCTCTGTCTCGAGGGTCACCACGTCAGAGTTTCCGGACAAGATGTCGAGCGTGGTACCTTCTCCCAGCGTCACGCCGTCCTCCACGATCAAGAGAACGAGAACACATATACCCCACTCAACAGTCTTAGCAAGGACCAGTCTAGCTTTGTCATTACCAACTCGCATCTCAGCGAGTACGGTGTCCTCGGTTTCGAATACGGTTACTCCTTGTCATCTCCAAACGCTCTTGTCATCTGGGAAGCTCAATTCGGTGATTTTGCCAATACCGCTCAGGGTCAGTATCTCAATCGACTTTAAACAGTAACCCAGTGCTAATTTCTTGTAGTCATCATCGATCAGTTCATTGCAAGTGGTGAAGTCAAGTGGCTTCAGCGCTCTGGACTCGTACTCTCGCTTCCTCACGGTTACGACGGTCAAGGTCCGGAACACAGCAGTGGAAGAATGGAGCGTTACTTGCAATTGATGAACGAAGACCCAAGAATCTTCCCATCGCCTGAAAAACTCGACCGCCAACACCAGGACTGCAACATGCAGATCGCCTACCTCACCAGCCCTGCCAACGTCTTCCACATCCTCAGACGTCAAATGCACAGACAATTCCGCAAGCCCCTTATTCTTTTCTTTTCCAAGTCTCTCCTCCGTCACCCATTGGCCCGCTCGAACATCGAAGACTTTACTGGCGAGAGCCACTTTCAGTGGATCATCCCCGATGTAGCACATAATGGTGGACACAACTTCCAGATCGAGTCACACGACAAGATCGAGCGTGTCGTCATGTGCACTGGTCAAGCCTACGCCGCCCTTCACGCACACCGTGTAGAGAACAAGCTCACCAACACCGCCATCACAAGAATCGAGCAGCTCGCGCCATTCCCATGGCAACAACTGAAGGAGAACCTCGACAGCTACCCGAATGCTAAGAACATTGTCTACTGTCAAGAAGAGCCTCTCAACGCCGGTGCCTGGTCATTCGTCCAGCCACGCATCGAGACTCTTCTTAACCACACCGAGCACCACAACCGCCGTCACGTCATGTACGCCGGACGTAACCCATCTGCTTCCGTAGCTACTGGTCTCAAGAGCACGCACAAGAAGGAGGAGATTGACCTGCTCAACATGGCCTTTTCGGTGAAGCAGGACAAGCTCAAGGGTGAGGCTTAAAAGTGTCTCATGAGCACGGGAGGATTCAGGTCGAGGTGGTTCTTGTATTGTCGATAATTCCTAGGATTCTTGCAAACGCATATCAAGGCGCTAATCAATTTCAAACGAAAGGTTGTTGCTGTGCTTGTTCGGTGAAGTGAACCTCTCTCCAGATCGCATCTACTGTGCTTGCTTTAGCTGTGGTCGCTGCTGTGGTCGCTGGAGTGGTGGTGAATTGTTTAGCCTCCTCCCCACACACCCTGCAGTAAGTGATAGATCGTGAGATGGTGACCGTGCTCTCTGGGGTGGAGTTGCAAGTGCTGACTGTGGTAGTACTGTAGACTCGGCCCGTGCTCGCTGCTGTGGTCGCTTCTATCGTGGGCCGTGAAACCGGATGTTGGTTGTGTAATAAAGATTCGACATCTTTGCTCATGCTTTCGAGGAGTTCGTGTAATCTAGGTTCGAATTGTGTCCTCAAGGTTGCGAGAAGTTGGGGGTCAGAAATACTCCTCTGATCTCGTGCTTGACAGGTGCCATTATACAAGACTGTGTGAGCTGGCATGATATCGTCTGAAAAATTGACATGAATTTCCGAGCTAGGTCGAATTGAATGGTACCACGCGTAATGACCCTTACCGTGGACGTCCGCAACTACCAAACCAACCGGATCTTCACGGCCGAGCCAGAGCTCTTCAGACTCGTCTGGTAACCAGACATGACACTTGCCAGTGAGCACGAAAGAGAGACCCGGTCGGGTTGTACTTTGTAGGCCGCGTCGCTCCCCTGGTCCAATCGTGTGGAAACCCAAGCTCATGTGACTTGGCTTGATTGCTGAATGTTCCTCGAATGGATTTGGCATCTGCCAGCACTGGAAGCGGGAGTCGCCATTCTCGTCGCTGGTGAGCGCGTTAATGATGAGGTCAGATGCGACAAGGTTGAAGTATGTTAGCGACAGGATGAGCAAACGAATCACAGAATTCGACCGCATAGCATCGTTATGTCTTGACTGGATGTCTCTTCTTCACTACTAAAGACAGAGGACATGGACACATATAAATCATGTTGTCCATGCCTGAAGCAAGGATGTACTGGTGCAACCTTAAGATCCGCGTGAAGTTGTCAGTCGCCGGCAAGACTTTCCGTCGTGACCACTGACGTACTTTATGCCTCCCTCGCTTCTCACTTCGTTCGACCAGCAAGCATGTCGCGTGTTTCTGCTCAGTACAAGAAAAAGGATGGCTTTCTTGCGCTGGGAGATGATCGGAAGTTTGTCTTCTGGTCACCGGCCTCACCACCAAATGCGACCCCCACCTTGACTGTACCGGTGACGGACATTACCAGTATGTCTGCCATATTGGATTAGGCAGAAGCAAATGACTGACTTTTCATTCTCTAGATCTTCAACAGACACCAGTGACCAGTCCAAAGATTGCGCTGAAAGTAGTCGTTCAACCATCGGGAGCGAAAGAGCCGGAGAACCATGTCTTTTCATTCGTCTCGGGGTCTGCCAGACAGGAGCAGGAGACAATCACAGGTGTTTTGCGCGACGCCATATCAGCTGTAAAAGCCGCGACCACAAACATACCAGCTGCGCCCGCTGCACCAGCAGTACAGGATGACAGCGGTCAGTCGGCAGCAATGGCCATTGCTCAGGCCGTATCTGCAGGAGCGAAGAAGGCCACAGACGGATGGTACGACGACAATAGCTTGAAGAATGACATCGATCTCCAACGATCACTTCTCAGTGCGAACGAGGCACTTCGACAGAGGTTCAACGAAAGTCTGAGGGATAAGCCAGAATCTATTTCCATATCACAGTTCTCGACCCAATTCTGGTCAACACGACTACATCACCTACGGGCACATGCCATCGAAAAGGCGCAGCAACAGGGTGACTACAACGTTCTACCCGAGATCAAGTTCAAGAGGATACCCGCCGAGAGGGAGGGAGAGCCCGACAAGCTCATGCTTAATTTGGCCAAAGAGCAGGTCAAGCTCATCTTCAAACAATACCCTATCGTACGAGAAGCATACAACGACAACGTGCCGCAAATCGATCAAAATCAGTTCTGGTCACGATTCTTCATGAGTCGACTGTTGAAAAGACTCAAAGGCGAAAAGATTACGGATCAAGATGGACCAGATCCGATTTTTGACAAGTACCTCGAATTCCGGGAGAAGGCGCCCACCAACACTGCACCTGTGCCGAACTTTATTGATCTGGAAGGAAATGAGCAGAATCACAGTCAGCGAAAGGGTAATCGACCGGACGAGACGATGCGCCCGGGGAATCTTGAAAAAGTCCCGATTCTGCGTGTTCTCAACAACTTGTCGGAGAAGATGCTGTCTCAAGTTGCACCTCAAGACGGGCTTGCCCATGGTCCAGTCGGTATGAACGAGGAGACATTTGAGCAGCTTCAGCTGCGAGACTTGCAAGCCACGGACGATGACAATCGGGTCAAGCTGAACATTCGCGACCAACAGAAGTTCCTGGCCGGAGAACAAGACGACCAACTTTCTGCTGATGGTGCAAAATACGCCAAACAAGATCCAAAGAAGGTCTTGGCAGACATGAGGCAGGATCTGGACCCGACACATCTGGGCGAGGACAAATCGGGCAGTCTGCGACTGGATCAAGCGATTGGTGGAGTATCTGACAGTGAAGATTCTGATGAGGAGATGGATGGTCAGACGAATGGCACCGAGAAGAAACCTGTCAGATTAGGTGGATCGACCGCACTGGGTCGAGCGACCAGCGACTTGGTTTCTTCAATCCGTTTACGAAGAGCAGCCACGTCCTCGGAGGAGATGGGTACTTTTGGACTGACACAAACGACATTCGACACTCTGACCATGACCCACAATACGACCATCGAGTTCTTACACTATTTCTGGACTCTTTTCCTGTCTGGAGATGCGTCGAGAACGACAGAACTCGCCAAGCTTGTTGAAACCTTGGACAAATCCGTCGATCGTATCAACGCAGTGGCCAAGATCGCAGCGGAAGAAAAGCAGAAGAAGATCGAGAGTCTCAAGACTGCCATGCAAGGTTTGAAATCGGCCTCGAACAAGCGAAAGAAGCTCGAGATGGATCTGGAAAGCATCGGGGGTGGCAAAGATGCGGTACAGAAACTGGTGGCTCCTACCATCAAAGCCATTCACGCTGCAACCACTCAGTATCGCAAGGCATTTGAAGAGCAGACTGCGATGGCAGCAGCAGCAGCAGCATAATTGATACCCCAAGGAATAATTCACCTTATTTTACTTTCTGGTCGTTGTCACATGCATAATTAACCGGTCGGCTGCTGTGGAGTCGATCTGGGGTTGACTTTCGCTTGCGGAACAAGTCCGTGTTGTTGCCGGTGCTACGACGCTCGTAAACAGACAGTGACGCTCCACATCCATTACATCCTCGACATTCCAACTTTCGAATGTCAAAAGCCGTTTTCGAATCATTATTCACTTCTTATCAAGTAGAGATCACTCAATTCTTTTGTATCTCCTTGACCGGCACAGAGCTACCAGCTCTTCTTCACAATGGACGGCCTACAGTCACGTCCAATCGACACTAACAACAGATCGAGATCATCAGGAGTCTTGCAATCAATTACGAAGAGTCGAAACCGCTTCAGTCGTGACGTTACACAAGAGCAGCCTCTGTCTGCACGAAGCGGAAATGCCCAACCTGGACCTTTACTGCCCGCAGACCACCCACACTCCCAACCTGGCGGCTCTGAAAATGTAGCTCCACCCCAAGACGAAAGACGATCGAGAAGGGACCAGAAGGATGATGATAAATCTTTGCACAAGCGGTCGAAGAGTGCCATCTCATTGCGGACTTTAGTCGGCGGTGACGACAGAAAGTCAAAAGATAAGGCGGACAAGGAAAAGTCTTCGGAGAAGAAAGCTCGCAAACCCAAGAAACCTGTCAAGACCAAATCTTCAACTGGTCTTTCCGCCATGTTTGCAAAGATGAACAAGTCGAACAAAGATCTCTCACAACCGCCGGAGGAAAAGATCAACCTGACCTCGCAATCTTCGGCGAATGGAACGATCGAACCACCTATCTGGTCACAATTCGCCGCCAAGGACGATCCTGCAGAGCCGATGAAGAATCCGAAAGTACGAGCGAATGTCACAAACGAACAGCTCAAAGACGTCAAAAGTCAGATCGACCTTTACACACCCAAAGACTACTCTCCAAACAAACAACGGGAGTTTCCAGAGCCGGCGTTAGGCAGACCAACCTCTTCAGGAAGACCAAGAAGCGCGATCATGTCGGGCCCTGGAATGTTTTCAGACATCCTCGGAAGAAGGAGCACAGATCGATCACAGCTTGGCTCAAGAGGGAGTGACTCGTCACGCACGAGCTCGAAGGCGGCCGAGGACCTGAACTCACGACGCATGCTGGAGCGCGCAAAGACAGACGACTGCTTGACCGGCCATCGCAAAGTCAGCAATAGCAGTGCAGAGCAACCTGCGGCAAGAGGATTGACGATCGCCAAAAGAGGTACCAGAGTCATGGCGGCTGTTGCAGCGCTGACCGGCAAGACCGAGGATGAGCTCGCCACAGGAACTCCTCCTAATCTCGAACCAAAAGCTGTGAACGAGGCTTTCGAAGCTGTTCTTGAGAAACGCAACATTCCCGAAGATCAAAGACAGAAGATGCGCTCGCTCACTCTGCACGTCAAAGCCGAGTTTGTACGACAAGACAAGGGTGCTTCGAGGCCTAACAGTCCTCAGAAGTCACAAACCTGGTCGCAACCATCAGAAACCGGTACCGATGAGCCGGTCGTTGACAGTCCGGTCGTTGAAGCAGATCTCGATCCAAAAGGCGCTTCCAAGCGAAGCAGACCTAGAAGTAAGACTTTTACCTTTTCGAAAGGAGACTCTCCGACCAAGAAGCAAAAAGCTGCTGTCCGACCAACTTCGATTTATGGTGCCGAGCAAGGTTTGTCTCCTGAACAGACTCCAGTATCGGAAAAGCGAAGCTCATGGTCAAGAGGTGGCTCGAAACCTGCAGTCCCTGGAGAATTTGTTGAATACCTCCGCAAGCAGCAAGATCCAGTCAAGGCAGAGGTCGGTCGTCTTCACAAGCTCAGAATCCTTCTACGTAACGAAACCGTAGATTGGGTTAGCGAGTTCATCGAGCTCGGTGGCATGACCGAGATAGTGGATCTCCTCCACCGTATCATGGCCATCGAATGGCGCGAAGACCACGAAGATCAACTTCTACACGAAACACTCTTGTGCCTCAAAGGCCTCTGCACTACCAACGCCGCACTCGAGAAGCTCTCTGTCATCGCTGCAACCCTCTTCCCCAAATTGCTCGGTATGATCTTTGACGAAGAGAAGAAAGGTCCAGCAGAATTCAACACCCGCGGCATCATCACAACCATCCTCTTCGCCTACCTCAGCGGCGCCTCGCGCTCCAAGCCAGCTGAACTGACAGCCCGCGCCAAAGAGATCCTGGCCTACCTCGCCGACCCACAGAAGCCCGAGCAGGAGAACCAACTCGACTTCGTCCTCTCGATGCGCGAGCGTCGACCATACCGCGTGTGGGCGAAAGAAGTAACCAACGTCTCGCGCGAAGTCTTCTGGATCTTCCTGCACCACCTCAACGTCGTCACCCTGCCGTCTCGCACCGACTCTACTACCACCGCCGACACCGAGACCGAGACATCCTCTCTATCAGCCTCCTACACCTCCCGCCACTTCCCAACGACCCGCGCCCCCGTCCCCGCAGCGCCGTACATCGGCGGCGTAGAGTGGGACGCAACGACGTACATAACCTCACACCTCGACCTCCTGAACGGCCTCATCGCCTCCCTCCCCTCGACTGCCGACCGCAACGCCCTGCGCGCCGACCTTCTCGCCTCCGGTTGGGAGAAGACAATGGGCGGCACGCTGCGCACGTGCAAGGAGAAATTCTACATGCCGGTGCACGACGCGTTGCGGGTGTGGGTCGCGGCCGCGAACGAGGATGGCTGGGACGTCAGGGTCGTTAGGGAGGGGTTCAATAAGGAGGAACGCGAGCGCGCGAGTCCCCGCAAGGCGGCGAGTCCGAGGAAGAAGGAGGAGGAGGTCGTGCCGAAATTGAGCTTGGGGATTAAGGGGGGCGATGAGTTTGTCTTCTAGGGGATTTGATGGTGTTGGTACGGGATGGAGGGGATGGGTGGGGGTTTCTTTTGGTTTTGGAT
>Ga0058702_10000048_pt1 | contig 147976 bp, 114 predicted proteins | sample AgamicOrSfe_FD_83781 | JGI IMG/M metagenome (GOLD analysis project Ga0058702, IMG submission 83781) | Agave microbial communities from Guanajuato, Mexico - Or.Sf.e | ecosystem: Host-associated > Plants > Phyllosphere > Phylloplane/Leaf | place: Guanajuato, Mexico | collected 2012-05-30 | reverse complement strand
CAACGAACTACCTGTCAAAGTCCCAATCCCGGCGTCAACAACGTCACTACCTCGACCGCTATTCCTGCTCACTTCAGCGTTGGCCGACTGCTCGTCGAGACTCTGCGTAAGCGCTCGAGCGCTAGAACCTCGCATGGGCAGGCCCGTCGCAAGCAGATATTGCTGCGCCAAGGTCGCTGTCGACATGCTAGTAGGTTGCAGAGTCATGAGCATTGCCATGACCGAAAGAGGAGACAGGCCCAGCAGAGAGGAGATCTGTTGTCTTGGCCAGAGAGTTTGAGAAATCGACGGGATTGATCGCCGATGATGACGACGTGTCAAAGTCGAAGAGGTTGTCGAAAGTCGAGTCAAATACCGCGCCATCGTCTGTGGTGAAAGCGTCCAAAAGGCTACCAGCAGACTCTTGTAGGTAGTCATGATGGTCTGGTGAAGAATGGTGGTGGTCATGATCGAATATGTAATTGTCGCCAGATACCAGGCTGGGAATGTTGACGGAAGCAATGGTCGGCTGAGGCCCCACGGGTTCGACTGACACTGCAGGTCGCACAACATCGCAGCAGAATGTTGTGTCGAGTCGAGGTTGTGGGGGGCCGGGGCATGTGCTTCCGGGTGGGCTGGTGGTGGCATGGTGAGGGTGGTGGGTTCTTCCATCTTGATGTAGGCAGAGTCGGCTGGACTGGTAGCGGGTGTGCTGTCAGTCGCCAGCGAGGCGCGAGGATCGATGGTGTATGATGGAGATGGTGATTGTGATTCATAAGCGGAGTCGTCAATGGTGACTTCAGGGAGGCCGTTTGGAAGAAGCTCTTTGCACTTGGCAAGTTGAGCTTCCTTGTGTGCCAGGCTGTGCTGCAGTCTGTCGAGGACAGCGCGGAGTTGTTCATTCTCTTTTGCGAGATGTTCGGCCTCGACGCGCTTTCGTTCCCTCGAGTTGTGTGCAGCGGCGCGGTTGCGCTTTATGCGTTCAATGCGTCGTTGTTCTTTTTCGTCGTCGGTCTTTGCTCTCTTTCGGGGTGGGAGAGCCGTCTTGGGTTCGGGCAATTCCTGGCCCCATGATTTCCTCTTCTTGACTGGTTTTGTGACTGAAAGGGAGGTGTGTGGTGGTGGCATGGTGAAATCTTCCATCTTGACATATGGGTCGGGCGACATGCTAGGAGTGCCTGAGCTTGAACTGTGTGTATTGTGATTTCCGTCGGTCATGAGTGAAGCTAGGGAGACGTGGGTCGTTGGTTCTTCCATGGTGGGTTGTCAGCGGTGACGATCCGCTTTTGCATGGAAGAAGGAAAAGGACAGGTGTTGTGTATGTCACGGCGGTGATGTATCGATGTCGGGTGACGAGGTCGAATGAGGCGAATGTTAGGCTCCCATATTGTTTGGCTGGGGCCTTGGTGGAATGGAACACTGGCGAAGCTCCCGGGCGACTGCCTGGTTTATGAAAAGACAGCTGTCCCTTGGAAAGTGCGACGGACCCCGAAGGACCCCTATCCTGCCGCCCCGGCACGAGCTGTGGAAGCGGACGGAAAGCGGCAGGCGGAGCCCAGTGCAACCTAATCGGGTAAACCACGACGCCATTTCCAAGAACGACTAGTGGAAGCTGGGTCAGCTCCACGACATCATCAATGGCGCAGCGCACCTTCCGCATTCCCCACAAACACAAAGATCCAGGCGCACCCAGTCATTATCATGACCTAAACCTGTAACACGCGATGCATCACCCTGTAGATCTCTGTATCCAGTGTATCGACTACTGAAAAGTAGGCAGAGTATTTGAGATGATTTCTTTGACCTCAAAAAGAGTCTATTGCGTTACACGGCACAGGAACGGCACAAGGAAATGCAGCATCATCTCCTTGCTAACACGTGGGTCAAGCGTTGAGTAATATCGTCAGTCGTCAGCCTGGCCCGCAAGTCGCGGACGCCTTGAAATAGGCCATGACACGAGGTCGTTTATCGAGTCGACGAGGGTCTAAAACGCTGATGAGTCTGCTGTGTAACATATGAAACACGAGTCGCAGCACTATTTCTTCCTTGTATCTAGTCACCACCACTAGAACCGTCAACATGCAAGGATCATGAAGCCACATTCGTATAGGCCTTGCAGATATTGGTTTCACCACTTTTCATTCGAATCGATAATTCCGTCTCATGCTGATCGTAGACAGGAAATTGTTACGGGCGATCGTTGCTCCAAAATCCGCCATCGCTTCAACAGTCGCGGTACGTATCGTGACTCGTGCTTATGCTCCATACCACAATACTTGAGTCAGAATTGTTGTTTTTCATATTCATCGCCCGCCTGCACTGCTCTGTGAAGAGTACGCTTGAGATGCTCTTTCACAGAATCCATGTTGACAAGACGGCGCTTGGCTATATTGTCGTTGTTGGAAGGGATCTGTCTTGCTGGGCATAGTTGTTGATTAAGGAGACCTTCGCATGGCTTTGACTTTGGCTTTAGTAGATTGTTTTTGGTTCAACTTGGTTGTTCTGCTTCGCGGCATGAGAGGTGCGCCATTGCGATCATGGTTGTAAGTCTGTATCGACGGTTGTGCTTGTGGTTGCAGATGTCTGCTCAATCTGGTGTAGTCAGGAGAATTGTGTATGGGTGCGTATGAGGGAACGAGAACAGGATAGACTTACAAAGACCGCTACAGCTATGGTTATAAAGATCGCTCATCATTACAGTACGCACTGGTTACCAGCCATCACGCACAAGATGCAAGACGTGATTGGGAAGGCTGTGCGAGGACCGAGACCGAAACCGAGTGGAAGCATAGCCAAGCGTAATCGACATCAGGTTCGAGTACGCTATAAACGTCAACAATGATTGGTCTCGCTCGTGTATTTCACTATCTGCCTCACGTCGATCTCGAAGACTAGGCAGAGCTGCATTCTGTGGAAGACGCTGAATTTCATTGATCTATCCGAGCACCCGCTGTTTCTCTCCATGCACCCTGACTCACGCCGTTTGTCATGCGTAAGTAGTTACCGCATCTTTCCACTTCTCGGTTGGTCATTGTGATGGGTGTAGACAAGAGCTCAGGTGAAGTGATATTGTGTTCTGCCTCCAAAGTGAAAAATGCACAGGGTCCACCGAGCCGAGAAGAACTCCGAACCGACGCTTGTCCCGATATGGAGCACTCCAATAAATTTCATGCTTCTGACCTCACGCCTCCACGACAAGCATTCTACGACATTGATCTTGGCTGTGTTGGACAATACTGGATCAAATGAAGCATCGTCATTGTTGACATTGTCGATTGGAATTCATGAAACCTCGGAGCTCGTTCCAGTGAATTTCGTGGTCGACGCTGATCCGGCAAAAGTTCAATATATCACCATGAGCAGCGACGAGGCCTGGCAGCCATCACGAAAGCGAAGGAAGACAACCAAGCCTATCAAGCCTCGCAGATCACTGCCATCCTGTACTAGATGTGTAAAACTCAAGTCTAAATGTGACGATCAGGTACCCTGTCAGAGTTGCAATGTTTACCAAGAGACTTGTACTAGACCACCTCAGGTAGGGACCTTCAGGGCCCGCTCTAGAGCTGCATCCCGCGCTCCAACCGTTGGCCGTGAGCTTGCTCCTACACTCCCACGCTCTTCCGAGAGACCCAGCAGTATTGTACAGAACGGTCTTGTCACGCCAACAGACGGTCAATCTGTCACCTCTAGAGGTCACGACTCTGATGAATCCGAGTCAAGCGGACTGAGAAGTGTCGTCTATTCAAACACGCCCCTAAACAATGACGAAGACGACTATCATGGAAGATTTTCTACTACATCGGCAGCAGTGCCGCATAGCTTTCCTGGAGTCCACGACTCGAATCATGCCAATGTCAGTCAATCAAAGGTCACTTCTGAATCCGTCGGTCCTCGGGAAGACAACAGCAACGGCAGGACTTCATCCATATCACCTTCTCCTCGGGTATTGCCTCCGAATGCTGCGAATGGCGATAAATCTACATCCAAGGTAGCTAGTCCAGCCAGGACCACGAATGTCGCTGGTCGACCAGAGCCGACGGGCTTGGGCATCACGCTCCGGGGAGATGACAACAATATCTCTTCTGATCCTCGTGCGTCACTCTGGACGGCCACGAACGGTATTGGATCCATGTTGGAGCATCCCTCTACTACAAGCGTTTACGGTGCCGCTGAGCAGCAGTGGGAGAACGTACCAATCAAGCTCCAGAGGATCGACGAAGACGACGACGACGACGACTCCACTTTGTCCGACCTGCCCGAATACATGTACGAGACACCTGCACATGATACATTACTGAAAGCAGCCGCAAATGACGATGACTCCACCCCGAAGACTTCTGGTCTGGTGGGTAACATAAACAGTACCGAACGAGCCCAGCAGAAATGGTTCAGTATACCAATCAAGGCCGAGCCAGACGACCACGACTACTTCTCCTCCTATGGTATGACGCGCGATAGCATGGACAGAACGCCGACACATCGTGTACTAATCAAAGCGGCCCCGAGCGATGATGAACATGAATCAGAACCTGACAGTCCGATTCAGAACATCAAAACTGCTGTTGAAAATGAGCCGGACGAGGGCAACGCGCTGGCATTATACAACGAAACACGGCATGAAACATCTGAACATCGCACAGCATCCGTGGCGGCTACCAACAATGACGAAGCCGCTTCACGACCTAACAGCCCGACCTGTCTCACAGACAGTGCTGATAGAGCTGCGCACGACTGTAACGACCACTCGATCGCGCACAATTCGCGTGAAGTAGAGAAGGCCAGTGGGAACACTGCTAAATCAGACTTTGCTGGAGAATCCGCTCTTCATGCGGAGCAAGACAATAGCGCTGTATCGACCTTGCACAAGGCGGCGGAAGCGATAGAGCTCTCACAGGACACTGATAATTCAGTGCTTCTTGGAAGCACTGCTGGTCCAGAGCTTGCTAGAGAAGCCGTCCAGCCAGCGGAGCATCACGACCGCGCTCCGTCGATAATGCACAAGCAGCCGGAAGCGATAGAGGTCATAGAGGTCTTACACCACACCGTCGGCTCAGTAGTTCCTATGAGCACTGCTGGTCCAGAGCTTGCTAGAGAATCCGTCCGTCCAGCGGAGCGAAACGACCGCGCTCTTTCGGGCATGCACGAGCCGCCGGAAGTGATAGAGCTCTCACACCAAACCAACGAATCAGTGATTCCTACAAGCACGTCCGCTTCGGAGATTGCTAGGAATATTGTTAGCCCAGTCGCGCAGAACAACGGCCACAGATCGACCGTGCCCGACTCTCCCAAAGCATCAGAGGTTGACAGAAATACTGCTGGTCCAGAGCTCCCTCTGAGCAATCTCAGTCCAAAGCTTGTCAATGCCTTCACAGCAGCACCCAAAAAGCGTGATAGACCAGCTGAAGTCGCTGTTGATGACGCCGCAGAGCCATCAACCAAAAGACGCGGTCGTCCGGCAAGGGCTGCTTCGGAGTTTGCATCCAGGACGCAACCAATTCAAGCGCCAGCGAAACGTGGTAGACCAGCCAAAGCTGTCGTCAGGAGCACCTATTACAGTCCACTTGGAGTGATAAAGCTTGCCATGAACACTTCTGCTCCCGTCGAGCAGAACGATCGCCGCATATCGACCTCGTATGATCTGCTTGACCCAATGGACGATATCTCTGCAGAGCGTGATACATCATTCCGCGAGGCCAGAAATGCCGCTGGAGTCACGTCGCAGACTGACAGCCCAGTCGTCGCAAATAGCACTGCTGTTGCACAGCCTTTCGGGAAAACTGTCGGCCAGGTCGAGCAGAACACACGCCACATGTCGACTTCGTACGATCGGCCTCATGTAATATATGATACACCCGTACAGCGTGTATCGTTTCGCGAGGCCAGGAACGCCTCTGTACGACCGGTCTGGAATACCTCAGGGATCACTTCGCAGACTGCCAGTCCAGCTGTTGCCAATGACACTGCTCCTTCAGAGCTTGCAAGGAACACTGCTGTACCCACACCTAGCACTAGTGTTGATGTGGAGCGATCCGAAAACATGGACTTCCCACCCTCGAGTGGAAATATGAACTTCCCACGAAGCCACACCGGCGCTTCTCGCACCAGGACCAGTTCCACTGCATTCCTTCCCAACACGTACAGGATCATAAACACTGCTGGCCCGTCTCATGATACGAACACTTCTAGTACAGCTCTTAGCAATAACGTCGCGGGTCCGACCAGTAATACGAACACTGCTAGTACATCTTTCATGACGAATACTGCTGGTCCAACCTTTACTACAAACACTCCTGGCATAGCGCATGTCGCAAACACGCCTAATTCCTCCATTTCCTTAGACACCAGCTCCGGTACAGCTCGTGTTGTAAACCCTTACACTCCTGATCTAGCTCGTCACACACATACCGATCATACAGGCCACATCACAAACACTGCTGAACGAAGCCGCGACGCAAGAACTGCTGGTCCGACCTATTTCACCACAAATACCTCCACTCGAGCCGGGCGGAAATGGCTGGGCCCTTCATCACTTCAAGTCTATACGCACTGGCTAGAAATGGCACTTTTCCTACCGAATCAACGTCTTCCAGATGAGTCCCACTCCAATGACGGTTATGGTGATGCGTTGGAACTTCTCTATGAGCCGTACATGCCACACTTACCCGATAGCTGGCCTGCTCTCCTTGACGCTTTCTTTTCCTCGGTGACAACGTTGTTCCCCATGATTGATCAAGCGTCAGTCACAACACAGGTAGATCGCTTTGCACTGGTCCGTGCGGCCCCTCGCCTTGATATACATGAGAGGCCAGCAATAGCAATTGTCTATGGGTGCCTCGCCCTGGGTGCTCGTCAGTTAAGGCAGACGGATCTTGAGCGTCGATATTTATTGGCAGCGTCATCTCTATTCGCATACTTGGTCGCATTTCCTACCCTGCAATCGGCTCAAGCACTGTTGATACTCGTGCTTGGTCTCCGCGCACAGAACAAGAATGGCGCAGCATATCATGTTCTAGGTGCCGCAATCCGTACGCTCCAATCTATTGGTGCACACGAATGCGCGTTTCATGATCTGTCGACTGGATCACTCGGAATAGAACGTCGAGTATGGTGGAGTGCGTATTGCCTAGAACGAATGATGAGCATCGAAAGTGGTCGTCCTTCACACGTCCATGATGAAGACATGGATCAGGATGAGCTCCGCAATATTGGTCTACGGATGGGCTATGAGTCATTCTTCCTTCTTCTCGCCGCTCAGCTGGCCAGGATACAAGGACATGTCAGCACCAGGTTGTTCTCCCGTCGCGCGACACCGCCGAGTCCTCGCGAGATTCTAGGGATAACAGGTGAGCTTGACGAGGAGCTCACACGGTGGGTCGATCAAGTGCCCCCGAACATGCGCCCTGACAGCGACGTCCTGACCGGCCAGGGTTACATAATGGCGGTCCAGTCCTATTTTACCCTGCAGTACCACTCAACGTTAACAACAATTCACCGCTCAGCTCTGCTCATGAACCACGCGACCCACCTCGCCGTCCTCAACCACTCCTCCGATCTAACACAGTACTGGCCACGCCTGCGCTCATCGGCAAAGATCTGCGCCGCGTCCGCACGCAAGATAATCTCGACCTTCATCGACGCGCGCGACGAAGACATCTTCTCCCCTCTGAACACCTTCACGCAGCCCCTGCAAGCCATATTCGTCCTGGCAATCCACACGCTGCAGAACCCCGCCGGCGTGCGCGCCCGTAACGATCTCAACTGGTTATGGTTCGCTGCCGACGCGATCGAAGCAGTGCGGCGCCAAGAAAGAGGCGGTGGTTCGGACAGATTACTACCGGTGCTGTTGCGCTTCGCCCGGGAAGCTGGCGCGGAGATCATGAAGCGGTTATCGGCGCCACCGCCGCCGTGGGGAGAGCGGCCGTCACGACATCACCCTCTCCGCCAAACGATAGACCTGACCACCGACGGCCCCGCCCCTGCTGACCCGCACGCCGCGGTGTGGCCAACGCTCTTCCCTTTCCTCTTCCAGGGACAGATGCGCTTGGATCCAGGATACCGGCCCACCGATGCCGAGGTGCGTGGCTGGTTGGGTATACCGCAGCTATCGGAGCAGGAACTCTGGAATTTACATGCGCAGTAACCGTAGACGGGTGAGTTATATCTACGCACATAGCGGCAAACATCCACGGAGTCCTTGAGATGCTTGCAAGAGTAAATCGATTAGGATGATAAGCAGGAAGCAGCAACAGTTCATTGGAATATCGCAAGGATGTTCGAACGGTGTCACAGCGGAATCTTCTCGCGCGAGTGTGCAACGACGACACGATACTCCTTCACATCATATCATCAACTTCAGAGTGGGACAAGGAGAAGCGGGTCTGGATGGAGGGAAGAGTGACATCGGATGCGATGAGAGGGGGTATGGAGTCTTTATGGGAGGTTGTACTGGGAGAATATATAGGGAGTTTTGTATTGGATTTTGTGTGGATTGTGTATCAGTGAGAATGCAAAGGGATTATTTTGTACATAAAAGTCTTTTCTAGGGAATCGTTTATACGTTACATGATTGGCGGATCCATACACGATTATCACTCGCCCAGCTCTATCGTCTCGTCCCTGTAAGGAGAAAGTGAATTAGTAAGATGGCATTCTACGGTGCCACCATACGTATCGTCGGAGTCCTGACGGTAAAGTAAACCCTGCTTCTTGCTCGAAGCGTAGCTGCAATGCACACGAAAAGAGTCAGATTTTGTAAATCAACCACGCGTTTTGCTGAACAAAGGTTCTTTGTACAAGGTTCGACTGCTCTGCCCACTAATCACTACTATCCTATCTCGCTCCCCTCCCACCAACAACTCATCAGCACTGCCACTTTGCCGCAGTACCCACATCATGAAACTTGCTATTTCGATCCTCAACTCACTTTATGTTCCATACTGGGGCCCCGCACGCTTATTTCGGCCGCGTCTCGACGCCCTCGTATTCCCTGCTGGCGATGTACTCGAGGGTGCGCTGGAAGTGCTTGCGCGGATTATCGAGACCGGACGGGTTGTCGTTTGTGTTGAGATTCGAGTGGATCAGCTCGATGAGGCCGTTGAGGTATTTTGTCGTTACCTTTTGCCTGTGTTAGTGGACGATATTTTCTAATACTACAGATCTTTGCGGTAGGGGATGTTTTTGGACGGGTTTGTTATGGAGGTGTAGCGTGGAAATGAAAGGGGGCGAGGAGGCGGTAAACTTACGGCATCGTTCTCTTGGTCAAAGTAGTAGACGTAGCGGTTCAAGATCTCGACGAACAGTTCCACTGAAACGGCCGTGTCCATGCATGCGTCGGCGACGCGCAGCGCGCGCTGCAGACACTCGAGAACGCGCTTTCCGTCGCGGTAGAGCTAGACAGATACGTCAGCAAATCACCAGAATCACCAAGAAACAACCACTGAAGTGCACAACTCACCTCCTTCCCACCAGCAGCCTTGGCCTCCTCCTCACCATCATTCCGTTCCGTGCTCCACCACAAATGACTAGCGAGGTAAACCGCGCGACACTGATCCGGTTTCTTGAGCAACTTGCTACCGTGCAGCGCACACTTTGTGATGAGCGTGTCGTAGTTCTCCTTGCTGAAACCACGCGCCCGACTGAGCGCCTGCGCGATGACGCAGACGGCCTGGAACTGTGCGCGGCTGTCGCTGATGCTCTCCTCGTACACGGTAAAGGCCTGCGCGAAGAACTCGTAGCCCACCTCTTCGAAGCCGCATTGGTCCGCGATGCTGCCGCAGGAGATGAAGAGCCGCAGAGCCAGGTCTGCGATGCCAGGCGCCGTGACCCGCGTGTACAGCGTCGAGACGAGCGTGTGGCTGAATTTGAAGAGTGCGGAGGATTGTGTGGACCAGTCGTCTTGGAGGTGCTCGCGTGCTTTGTAGCGGCGGGCTAGTTTTAGAGAGGCGGTCAGCAATGCCGGGGTGGTGAATTTGATACGCTCGTTTCCTTGGCTGAAGGAGTCGCGTGCGGTTTGGAGGAGCTTGAATTGTACGTTTGTGTCTGTACCCTTGAAGAGGTGGACCATTCGCGCGAGCCAGCCTTGCTCTTCTATCATTTCGTCGGTCTCGGCTGGGCCTCTTCTGGCTGGGCCGGCTGGGTATCCTGCTGGTGGCGGTGAAGCCTCCTTGATAAGAACTTTGAGTATCTCCAGCACGCCTTGCAGCTGCTCCACTGTTGTGATGGGTGTCTCGTTTCTCAATACACTTCGCGCAACCTCACCAGCGACGGCTCGTCTTGTCGGATATGGCTGCATATTGAGGAAAGGGATAAAGTTAGGAAGAGCGAGGGCGGTGAATAGCGAAAAGTAGGTCTTGACAGGCGCAAGCAACAGGCTGAGAACATTCTTCTGGCAGTCTTGTGAGTGGAAATCGGCGTTGTTGACATATTTGCTGGCTTCCTTGTTTGCGTAATCCAGCACTTGATCGACATATTCGAGTCTTTCTGGGTAGATGTTGAGCGCCAGGTTGATTAAGGAGTTGAGCAATGCAGTAATATCCTGGATAGGTAACCTTTGCATGCTGATGAGGTTCATGACTTGCTCGTAAAAGACCTCGAAAAGTCGAACATTGTCGGGGACGCCGCGACCTTTTCCAATCGTCTCGACGCCATTCGTCTCGACCTTTTCAATTGTCTTTGCATCGCTGTCGTTCGAAGGCGCTTCTTCGCCGTTCTCGCCATTACCGTTCTCATGGGCTTCACCATCTTTGTCCTCAGCAGATTTGTTCTCTTTTGAGATCTTGAGCTTCTCCATCAACTTGGCGGTGGCCTCTTCTTCGGCCTCTCTCTTCCTCTCGGGCGTGTCTGCCTCTGCATCCCTCGTTGCATAAGCGGACAGACGATCCATCATGCCAATAACAATAGCCTTGATGTTGACATGTGGGTTGAGTCGCGCCGTCGCCGCAAGGAATTGGTCCAATGTGTGAAGATGATACTCGTCAGGAAAGACTTGTGTGATAACCTCGAGAAGGTATTCTTGTGCCAGCACATCCCGACACTGCACGACTTGTTCCAACAAAGGTTGTAAGATTCCACCTTTGTATGCGTCCAGGTCCACAAGCTGGCTGAGCCTAACCAAATTACTTCCAACCAGCAGTTGCAGTTCCTGTCGCTCTTTTGTCCGCTTCTCCCGGTCCTTGGAAGGTCCTTGATGTTGCAGCCTGACCCAAAGCTTGTTCATTTCGACAAAGTTGGTCAAGACAAAGCTGATCGAGTCCTGGAGATTGCCTTCGGGTCCTGGTCCAGTGCCCGCGGGTAAATAATCCCTAGCCTGTCCGCTGAGATAGTATCTGAGGAACAACCCACGGATAGGATGTTGCACACCCCTACTCATCTCCATCATATCTTTCATGATCTCTTTGACCGGCGCATCTTCAATGCCCATATATACAGTGCCGACGGTGATCATAAGGTACAGACGAGGAACAATGTTGCCGGCATATTGCACCAATTCGTAGAGGTCGGCGAGGTGGTTCTGAGGATGCGATTCGCGCAAGAAGACGGAAAGATGGCGCAGCGCGTCGAAGATGGCCATGTAGAGCTCGTAATACTGCTTCGGTCCCAGGGTGGAAGTCCTGAGCTCCGACACGAGGGTGGAGCTAGTTGGCAATCAGTCAGCGACTGCGCGGTTCACTCGACGACAATGCAATCTTACCTGCACTTCAGGGCGTCCATGAGCTTGCCTGGTGTCTCGAGGCATCGCCGCATCAGCACTGTTTGCTGCCGGACGACGATGAGTGCATCTTCCAGCAAACGCGCCTGATCCTCCACCGGGGGAGGCGGCGATGCCATTGTGTGGTTGTTCAGAGGGTTGTGAGGTGGGTGTCGAGGTTGTTCAATGTGTCGCGACTAGGCCATGCTCCTGCGCCGGATACAGAGATTGCGATATAGTACGGAGGTGAGGGTTGCTTGATGGAGGTGATGCGCATCGACTCGGCGTTGTCGGTTGGACTTGGGTCATGGAGGCTCAGACGTCGCGGGACCATGCACTGTCAAGCGCAAGCTTGGCCTCTTTGCCATGGAAGTTTAACCGGAACATGAGGAAACATGCACCATTATTTATCGAATCTCTCGTCAATCGGTGCTTGTATCACGTATAGGGACATTGATCGTGGTTGATGTATTATTTCATTCATGTGATGATCTCCAGGATCATTTATCTATCTAAAATATGCCATTGATGCCGCACATTTCGCTATGCTGTGCTGTTGTTTCCATGAGAGTCCACACTGGCGCTCTTTTTCCATCTATATACATTATCATACCATTACCATATAAGAGTCCGGATGAGGAGCTCTGTTCAGGGAAAAAACATTCGCTTCAAAACAACAATCATGAAGAAGAAGTCTCGTCCCAGCTGACGACCTTGATGTTTGGTACAGCTTGTGGGAAGTCGTTGACGAAGGACGCGGCTTTCGCTTGGGCTGCTTGCCATGGAGCTGCGGTTGGAGCAGAGGATGCAGAGCTGAGGTAGCCGGTAGCCTCGACAGCGCGTACTCCCACAAGAGTTGTGCTTGTGGCAGCGGCTGTACTCTCACTGTATCCGGTAGAAGAGGGTAGGATTGAGCTTGAACCATACGTGCTCGAGACCAGAGAGGTATTGAGACTGGTGCTCAGGCTCATCGAAGTGGAGGTCGTGGCCGAAGAGCTGCTGCTTGGGGTCATGCGAGGAATAGAGAAGTTTCCGTAGTGAGAAAAGGCAGGGTTGTATCCGGCTGGGCCATTCTTGGCACGGTGAAGCGTTGCAGAAGGGGTGCTCGTCACCAAAGAAGCAGACGAGGATGATGAGACCGACGAGCTTGAGCTTGACGTGGTTGCAGCCTTAGCTGAGCTCTTGGTTGACGAGCTTCTGACCGGATAGTAAGTGTGCCACAGTCCATCGTCATAGTAAGAAGTGCTGGTTGGTGTTGGCTGAACGAAATCTGTCTGAATGCCGTAGATTGTGACGGTTGCCTCGCTAGAAAAGCTGCTGACGCTAGAGCTGCGAATGCTGCTGGAACTGCTCATCTGAGCATTGGTGAGGCTGCTAGAAGAAGCAGAGGCGATAGAAGATGACGCGACGTTGGTCGAGCTCAAGGATGATGATGGTGACGAAACGATCGAGCTTGAGTATGACTGAGCACTTGAAATCGAGAAGGAGCTGGTATCGCTTGAGGGGAAGGCGATGCTGACGACTGGTGTGGAGACATAAGAGCTCGAGTAGACCGAGGTCGTTGGAGATGGAGTGGTTGTGTATGTGGTTGTGTAGGCGGGTGGAGAAGATGTCAACGAGGAAGTCGCGATTTGAGAAGTCGAGCCGGACTCTGTCGACGAAATTTCTGTTGACGAGGCCTGGGCGGAAGTTGGAGCTGGCTGGACTGTCGAGATTGGACTGGCGGTCACAGTCTGAACCACAGTGACAGGCGCTTGACTCGAAGCCGAAGCCGAAGCCGTCACGGTCTCGAAGACTGTCTGTTGTGCCACAGCTGGAGCATTTTCGGCTGAGCCATTACCGTCGACATTGACGATCGAGTATGGAGCTGGAAGCGCGCTAGCGGTGAGTGCGAGACATGACAGAAGAGCGGATCTTGTCGAAAGATGCATCTTGCTGACGGATCTGTATCAAATACTGCGTGTGTGGATGGATGATAGATGGGAATTCGGGAAACACTTGACTATAGCGACCAGTCGCGAATAGAGAATAGTGATGGATTGTGTGTAGACTTGCGATGTCAGGGAGATGAAAGATAGAAGTTGTGCACTTGTCCTGCAAGATACTAGAAACCTGTATGAGTCCTACCTCGTTCGCGGTGGCTGGCGGTATATAGATATGCGTGGTGTAGCAGGCCTGGGCGGTGGTGGGCACGAGGCTGGTGAGGCCGTTCTCAGGTTGCCCCGCCACTCCGACTGAAACCGCGGAATGTTGCACGGCCAATCGCGTCGCACAAACCCCATACAGAGCCTCAGGGAACCGTTCGTCCATGTATTCGGATGGGCAACCGATGTCTATTTCCATGATGCCGTTTGGTTGGTAAGGCAGAAGTAGCTGGTTGTTATACAGAAAATGGAAAGTGCTGTCGTCGTTTGCTCCTGTCGTTTGCGGCTGACGCGAATCTGGTCCGTGCGTGCCACGCGTTTGGAACTTTGGCATAGCTCCACCTCTGCTTGCTTTTATCCACAATCGAACATGAATTTACAGAAACCACTGCACACCTTAAGGTAGTCTCTACACACAGTATGTAGACACACACTTCCTTGTCGGTGGGCTCTTGCACATTTTTGCCCATTGACAAAGCTGCCGGCAGCTGTCCATACAGATATCCGAAATATCTAACTACATGTATGTTAAACATCAATCGGGTACTTGGTCGACTCAATGTGCTCTGGATAAGTCATGTCGTTCTGCTTCCTGATCTCATCCATGACCTCCATGATGACAATCGACTCATGCAGACCCTCGTACTTGCCCTCCTTGCGGCCCTCCTTGAGCGCGTGACCGGCCTCATCGGCCTCCCAGAACATACCGTGACCCTCGCCCTCGGCATTCCACTGGCCACCAAAGCCGTTCTTGAAACCGCTACCCTTGCCAGGTCCAGGCTGTGGCCAGTCCTTGTCCTCGACGGTGCCATCGTTGAGCACGATTCTGGTCTTGGTTGGGCGGAAAGGTGGGAACCAGACCTGCACTTCTCCCTTGTCACCTTGTACGCGGATCGCTGGGCCCGCGAAGCCCTTGCCGTCTGGGTCGGACGACGTTCGGAACGATGTAGTGGCGTAGCCGTGGGCGTCGCCGCCGAGCTTCTCGCTACGTGGGAACACCAAGAGGGCGCTGGTCAGCTCGTCGGCACCGGTCTTGTACTTCTTGACCGCACCCATGACCCTTGGTGGCTTGCGCTCGTTTTCGGGCTGTGTGTGGTACAGAGTCTGGAAGATCCACGTCAAGCTGTAGATGCCGAGGTCGAGCAATGCACCTCCGGCCAGATCCATGTTGACCATACGGTGGGAGTCGTCGAAGGACTCTGGTGGGGTGCCAATCGAGTTGTCTGCTGATGCGCGGTGGACGGTGCCAATTCTGCCCGAGGTGATGGTGTCACGAACGTAGATCGAAAGAGGAAAGTAGCGAGTCCAGACAGCCTCCATCAAGAACAAGTTCTTCTCCTTTGCCTTTTCCGCGAGCTTCTTCGCCTGAGCAGCATTGGTTGTGAACGCCTTTTCGCACAGAACGTTCTTTCCGGCCTCGAGACACAGCATAGCATTCTGAAAGTGATGGCTATGAGGCGTCGCGATGTAGATTACGTCAATGTCCTTGTCGGCGACCAGCTCCTTGTAGCTGCCGTATGCTTTGGCCGATGACGGAGCACCGACTGTCTTCAGGAACTCTTGAGCGCGACTAGCACTGTTGGAGCTAGCTGCTGCAACGATAGAGTGCTGAATGTCCTTGACACCACGAGTCTCTGGGTCGACGGTCAAGTCTCTTGTGAAGGTCTCGGCGATACCGCCGGTGGCCAGGATTCCCCACTTGACTTGGTATTTCGACATTCTGAGAGCTGTACTGGTAAACGTTCTTGGTGTAAAGATTGACTTCTTGGTGCAGAGATTGAAACGAAACAATGACTGGGAATTAGAAAGTGAACAGGATTTCAATGAGGGAGAAATTTTCTGTAGCATTGTTGTCAGCTCCGAATATGCTGAGGTTCTCCAACATTCGAGGCATGGATTCAACCATGTTTTTGACGTAATGCGAGCTTTACCCCGAACCCTGCCCCGCCTTTATTTATGGGGACCCCTGTAGCTTGACATCGCGGTTAAATCGGCATATTCTTGAAATCTCCCCGGTGGGGAGTCGCTGCATGTGGGAGACATCTGATTCCTTAAGGTATCACGTTCTAAGTACCCTTCGGAGCTCCATCTGGATTCCTCTTTGTCTCATCGTAGACTTGGTCCAGGTCGACTCCCCAAACAAACTTCATCCTGCTACTCGTCTTCTCCGCCACGATGGGTACACACTCGTCGAAGCTCAGCGGCGACATCTCTTTCGTCTGACAATCATATGTAGCTCCAGAGTCTCTCGACTGCTCTTGGACCTTTTGAGCTCGAGGTAGTCTCACGTTTTGATAGTGGTCCGCACACTGCTGTAATGTGCTCATTCTTTCCGCGTCTGTTCCATTGACGTACTCTCCAAGGGCACGACCCAAGACCCAACCGTCTTCAATCGCCTGTTTGTGTCAGTATCAACATACGTTTCTAAATGATGGCTGTGATCGACTCACCTGCCCGGCACCAGCGCCCATGTGTGGTAACATAGCGTGAGCAGCATCACCGAGGAATATCACCTTTCCATCCATATACGACCACTGGTCGAGAGGCTCACGATCGTTTATGCGCCATTTGCTCGGATGTTCAGGCATGAGGTCCAGCAGCTTCTTCACGGTCGGCTCAAAGTCGCCAAAATCTTCGATCACATCGCTCCGTTCACATGTAGCGACCCAAGACTCGGAGATTTTTTCGGCGTCTTTTGCTTTGGCGTTGGCAAAAGCCACAATGTTTAACGTTTTGTTGTTTGAGATGGGGAATGTGAGCCAGTGTTTGCCCTTGCACAACCATGAGACCGAGTAGCTCTGATATGGCCACCAGTCCTTGATCTTGTCCGTCGGTATCAGCGTCCTGTAAGCTATCTGTCCAGAATAAACTGGGTTGTCCTCCACGAATTGCGCCCTCATCTTTGAATGAATTCCATCGCATGCAATTGCCAGATCCGCTTCGATGGTAGTTGAGTCTTCGAAACGTACCCGAACAGCTTTGCCGTGCTCCTCGACCTTGACAAATCGCTTCTTGGTATGTAGAGTGGCCGCGTGCCGATCTTCTATAGTGTGGCGAAGCAAGTCGAGTATGTCACTCCTCGACACTGGAGACTGTCTAATCTTTGCGCTGTCGTCTGAAGGCACAGCGATGATACGCTCGCCGTTGTCGTATCGTCGAAAGTCGATCCAGATGCCATTTCGAAACCCAGCTATGTTGTTCAGCTCATCTCCGAGGCCGAGTTTGTGAATGAGTTTTGCTGCGTTGACACCCAGTCCAACACCGGCACCGATTTCTTTGAATTGGGAGGCTTGCTCGTATACGTCAATTTCGACATGACCTTGTGTTTGCTGATAGATGGACAATGCAGCGAAGAGACCGCCGATACCGCCACCGATGATGGCGATACGTAAAGGATGATTAGTGGCCATGTTTGATTTGTGAATTGTGACAATAAAAATGAACGGTCAATATGGAAGAAAGAAGTCTGCCGCGTATCGAATACTTATTATAGGACCTACGAACGGACAATGGGTACATGTATGTCGTAAACGAGTGGAGAGACAGCGCTCGGCAGTCGTGCCGATGTCTCCAAAACGGAGAGACATCTGCCGCTTGTGATATACCTTCAGTTGTATCTTCGCACACTTCTCGAATTTTCTGCAAAAAAGAGCCCCAGTTGCGATGTGGATGGCGCCGTGCAGCTGCATGATCCATCCGACATGCATAGAATTTGAAGGCCACGGAAGTAGGTTCGTGTGTGAGTTTGGTTTGACTGACTCGGGGTCAAGAGAGGACACGTCTGCGGTCAGCGACTGGCCCAACGTAGATCAATCACCTCTGTTAGTGATACGTTGCTAGACGACACGACTGTTTTGATGCTTCGCGACACAACAGTCGCAGAGCAAGGTCGCCATGAGAGCAGCATGCCGGCCAATTGGCAGACTCATCACGCATCTTGGTCGCACAGGAGATTCCGGAACGTTTTGCCAAGGAAAGGGGAAGCACTGTACTGTACCTTAGCAATGGTTCCTTCCCTTCCAGGCTTCCCCACGTGCATCATCGTCTCAGGCACACAGACCGCCTTACGTTGGCAGCCAGCTCTCCCCAGCCCAGCCCAGCCCAGCACCGCATCCCTTCCCCGAGCCGATCTCAACCATCACCTCATCCTTGACCCCTTCCACACAACACAACCTACACAACCTTCCAAACGCATCAATTCACAATGTCTACCCGCAAGAGAAAGCAAGAGACTGAGTAGGAGCTCGTTGAGCTTCCCGAGGACGATAGCGAGGAGGAAGAGGAGTACGTTCGCCTACGCATTGACGTCGCATGCATCTCCCTTCGTGTCGCGCAAGCTATCTATTGCCTGAGTCCAAGTCGCAAGAACCCAGTGACGCAAACCATAGCTTCTAGCAACACGAAGTAGCCTGTTGCGGCGCCAATCGCACCTTCAACTCCCTTCAAGTCATACTAACCTCCTTAGGTACGAAGAGAGCGACGAAGAGAACGTAGACGACGACGGCGAGGAAGAAGACGAAGATGACGGCGAGGCCGCCGCGCCCCGTACATCCCCCATCCCCTCCTGCCGTGTTCAACCCACCACTAACCAACTCCCAGAGCCCAAGTCCAAGAAGCGCAAGACCGCGCAACCGGAAGAAGTCGACGATGAGGAAGGCGTCGAAGAAGCCGACGACGACGAAGTCGAGGCCGCGGATCTCGAGGACGACGAGGAGGAAGACGGCGGCGACGACGACGAGGACGAGGACGAGCCTGCTGAGAAGACCGCATCCAAGGGCGGGCCTGCTGCGTCGGCTAAGGCCCGCAAGGGAGGTCAGGTCCCCAAGGAGGCTAGTCTCGACGAAGTCAAACTCGACGAGGACGACGAGGACGACGAGTAGAGCGGCGCGGGTAAAGTGCACGGGTACTATGTGGAGGTGCTAGATCTACTACGGCATGGAATAAAATCGTCTCTGTATACGGCAAATTGTTCTCGCACGGAATATGCGCATGTGATTATGTGGTTATATCTAATCCATGCATAGCCACAGTTTTCTATGCTCCCCGGTACCATACTCCGCGCTCAGGAGAAAAAACACTGTCGCCACGTCCCAAACACGTGAATGAGTTGCATCAACCATCGCTGCCGCTGCTCCTGAACGCAGCGCACAGTCCCGCATACTGGTGCGTGAGATCCAAGATGTGCTGCGGCAGACTCGTCGCCTGGATGATACTGCGAACCTTGACCGCACCTTCTTCCTCGATGAGTTTGCGCACCACGTACAGGAGATCGGGCGAGAACTGCGAATTGTTAGCGTTGCATCCTTGGATGAACAGCAAATCACCACATACCTCAGAATACCACCGGTACTGCCACGCGATGAGCTTGATCAACGCACTGAGTGTGTTTCTCGTATCGCCGCGGTCCTCAAACATGCCCAACAAACCCTTCATGGCCTTGGGGCTGAAGCGTGGGTTGAGGCAGGCGTCCCAAGCTTCCAACGCCTCGTCGCGGTGGTGCAGGCGCTCCGCCAGATCGCCGAGGATCTCCCATTCCTGGGAGCTCTTCTTGTATGCCATCTGTTGTTGCTTGTACTGAGCTGCCTCGGTGCGCCAGATCGTGTAGATCCTGAGGTCTTCGTACAGGACTAGGAACAAGTTGTCTAACCACCTTTCGCAGAGACGCTTGTGCTGGAATTGGACGTAGGAGGAGTGTGACGGGTCCGAAGGTGGTTGTGGTGGGGGTTGGTGCTCTGGATTTGGTGTCTGTGCTGTTGACCTGACTGTGACCGAGTGCCCGGGCTTGGAGAGCTCGGGATCGAGTGCTGATGGACCCGATTGAGCGTCGCCATTAAGTGTTGACTCTCCCTCCGCGAAAGAGGCTTCCGCTGCTTCGCCGTGGCCATTCGGTCCGGGACTGTCGGTCCCCCTTAGTGCCGTCGTGCTTGCATTCCTATCGCTGCCTGGCCCTGTAGTTGCGGTGGTTGTTGTTTGTCGCTCATTCCTGTATTCTTCCTCCATGACGAAGACTTGGCTTCGGATCTTCAAGAGTTGGTCCCAGCCGATGCGCTTCGTCACCTCGGTAAGAAGCATGTACGCCTTCATGAATGTCCCCTTGTAGTTTGCTGCCACCAGACGCTTCAAAGTAGGATGTATCAGCTCGGTCTCCCCAACAGCACCAGCGTCGTCAATTTCGTCGCACATCGTTTCCGGCGCTAACGGTAGCGATATTCTTGCTGGCTCTGGCAATCGTGGCGCATCCTTGTCCTGGTAGGTAAACATCGGGCAGGAGTTCAGCGTGAGAAGTGCCATATCCCACTGCTCCAGACTGATATAGATTTCTGCCAGACGTGCCCAGGTTGAGAACTCACTGGGCGCAGAAATGACGCTTCGCTTGGCGATTTCCAAAGCAATGTCGGACCTTCCTTTGTGGTTGACAAAGTCCGCCTGGCAATCCAGCAGCGAATAGTCCATCGGCAATTCCTCGATCGCTTCATGCAGCAGCTTAACGGCCTGGACCTCCTCGTCTCCTGCAATGTATATTTGGGCGAGAAGAGAAGAAACTTCCGGATCGCGTGATCGTAACTTTTCGAAAAGATTGATACCGGAGGCATACCGTCCGGTTGTTTTGATGTATCGTAGCAGGCCTGTTGTGAGATGATTCGAGACAAGGTTAGGTACTTGTATCTCTGGATCGGAGCCCAGCTGCCATCCTGTTATATTGTCAGTCATACGTCCATGTCGTGCCTATGAGTCCGGCCAGCATACCACTGAAGAACAGTCGTTCCGCCGCGTCAAGAAATTTGTGTTCCCCCTCGGTATTTGTGACAGGATTGAACCGTCTCACGCCTACAATCTTCTTGATCGTATCGCCGCATCCATCATCAGCATACGAGTATGCGCGCAGAACACTGCAAAGATATGTCTCCAACCAATGCTCCTCCGATGCCTCCAACTTGTCTCCTCGCTCATTGACACAATAGCTTTCTACGGTTCCAGGGATCTGTACTTGGACGCGCATGTCCAGCCGTGAGAAGGCATTATAGCAGCTGTATATATCAGCAATGCGACGATCTATTCATGGAGAACGACTGACCAGTAGAGTCCGGAGGTGATCCTATGTGTTCTGTCCTGGGTGGAGTAGATCAAAGTATTGATGTATGCCGCCAAACTCGCAGAGGAAGAGGCGTCGATTCCGGTGACATGGTGGTAGACTCCGACCTAGATCTCTTAGCAATGTTCTTGTCCGATGTGTATGCCCATCACACACCTGCTTGCTTGACCGACTGACGGGCTGTTTGACCAGATGAACCAAATCGGGTGGACCCAGCTCACGCAGAGTATTTAACGTCTCGGTCCTGACATCTATCACTTGGTGTATTTCCTCCTCAAAGATCCTGCCCATCAGTTAGTATACGACTGTGTACACATGCGCCTCGGTGTTGCATACTCGGGAACAGCTGTCTGTATCATCGCGGAGGCGCCTAGCTACCAATTGATCGCCTAAAGGTCCTTGCAGTTGCCCGCACTAAGATCCTCTGCGCAATTGAGTATCGGTCTTGAGTGTGAAGGTGAATTAAGAAGTCAACAATTGATACAACGATCAAGGAAACATTGAAGGCAGGCACTCCACCAACTTGGAGCGGAACCACTGATCTCCAAAAGCTCGGCCGGAAACCAACTTGATTGGTCAAATCCACGTCTATACCGACGTCAATCACGAGCATCTTTTTGGATTGAGTACGATACTCTTAATTTATTTGCTCTGAATCTTTGCTCTGCTGCGCTCCTCCGGTGTCACATGGAGCCCAAACTTCTGGAACAGGAAGTAGGGCGCATTGACAGTCACCTCGGATCTCAATTCCAGCACTACGCGCCTTCACTTTGCGAGACATCGCCTTCCTGAGCGAGTTACTAATTCCGTGCAACCCAAGATGGTATGGGCCCTTGACGTTCTGGAAATACTGGGCTGATGACATACAGGCTACTTTCAAAGCACTGAACCTCGAATCTGACAGCGAGTCCGACGTGGAGATCGACGACACCAAGGAAATCCAGATTGAAGAAGCGCTTAAGCTCTACCAGACCGCGTTGAAACTTCACTCGGAAGGTCCTGAACATTACAAAGAAGCAACTGAAGCATACAAAGCCCTATTCGAATCGGACATTTTCAAATATGCAGAGTCGCAGTCCGAACTGAGAAGGATAGATTTATACGGTCCACTACCTGAAAAGGAGGAGACATGGCTGGAGGAGCAGGACGACATTTTGTTTGAGCCGATACCAGCTGGCGAGAATGCTCCGAGTACGCTACCACAAATTCTACATCTGTCTCACAAGAACTATGGCGACTTTTTGCTGGACTATCTCCAGGCCGAGCAACGTTCCAACCCTAAGGCGGCCGCAGAGCACACTCTTCAACAAATAACCCTAGCAGCTTCATCAGCTCTGGACCACTTCGTGGAAGCCTTGGACAAGGACGATTCTGATCTCGATCTTTGGAGGCGAGCCTCTTCTCTCGGCGAACTCTTGGATAGCCGCCGCATTGCAAGATTCTGCCTGGAGGTCGTTCTTGACGACGATGATGAAGCACTCACGAGCACACTTGCCTTGCCGGGTCTTGCAGAAAGTGCAGCCAGTCAGCAGCTCTCTGAGCTCGTCGCGACTTTTGACGATACTTTATCTCTGCTCCAGAGCCCCCTTTCTACCAAGAAACGGAGACATATCTCAAAGTTACTGAAGGATCGATTGGATGTGTATGCTCCGGCCAAGAAAATCCACAAGCATATCCGAGGCGATCAACGCATACAGGCGGAGTTTGATTCGAAGGGTCATCAAAGGAATGTGCTAGCGCCTCCTACAAGCTGGTCAGATTTCGCAGGTGTACTACTCGACCAATTGCACGATCAGCAAAATGGCTCAAACTCAGATTCGAATACGAATTCTGGCTCAGCTCTCGAATTCGACTTGGATGGCATGACTACAAACGGCGTAGTCTCTGACGCAGCGGACCAATCGCAGATGATGAACGAACCCGGATCTATGAATGAACTTCCGACAACCCTAGAGGCGCAATTCCCTGGCCTTGATGGTGGAAAACCCACCGCTCCTGTTCCTGCATTCGGTGATGTTATGATGCTCCGCAGAGAGTCCTTGGGAGCTGAGATAACGTCAGTATTACCGACGCGGAAACGCTCCGGCGATGCTGCCGGCTTGATAGACCACGCAGAAAGCGGAAGGCTGAAGAGCAAACGACTTCGCGCTCGCGAATCTCTTGTAGATGGTGGTTCACTCGTGGACAGTACAGCATCAAAAGCAGCACAGCAACTCGAAGCTCAGTTGGAGGAACTTCGTGCTATCGACGAGTGGTGTTTCGAAAGCTTCAATCGTGCATTGAAGAGATCAGAAGTAGCGATGTTCGAAATCTCACCATCATTACGGAAATCAATGAGCATTCAGGCGGCCTCTGAGCAGACCGGTGGCATGCAATTAGCGCAGGCAGACTTATACGGCTTCCTAGGCGACTTTCACGAACCTCTCTCTCGCCTTCTTACGCGGCCAGACGCCAGCGCCAGTCTCGACGCTCCACAAGCTGGTCTATTGACTGCTCTTTCTGGGTCGACCTCTTCGATGAGCAAGAGCTTCGCGAGCCACCCACCACTGGACGTAAAATCAGGACTGACGGAATTTCTGACGAAAATCAATCAAGACTGGCTGCGGGCGTCTGACGTCGCATTATCCTGGCTCCAGATGCTCTTGAAGCCTGGATCATCAACCTTGGAACCAAGACTGCTTCCATCAGAAACAAGCTATGTAGCCCACAAATGGCCGGAAGCGGTCAAGCGGGTGGTGGCTCGTGTCATTGTCGACCTGGACTATCACATATACACTACTATGCAAGGCAAAGTTGCCCTTCCGCTTGACGATCCTGCTGCATACAGAGCGGGCAACGAAGATCTCTTGGGCGATATTGAAATGATTGAGACCATCTACGAACTTCATTTGGACATACTATCACTTATCAAGATGGCCAATAGTGGTTGTGACGCTCAGACTATCGTCACGCAAGAATTGAAAGCCGACAGATGGGCTGAACTTGCTCGCGATGCCCTCAGGTTGAGGCTGACCATGCTTGAGCAGGAAGACCTGACTGACGAGCTGAATTTGAGATATCTGTGGTCCACCATCTTCCACATCTCAACGAGGGACACTGTATCGCAAGACTACGTTATCGCCTCACTACAAGAACTGCGGTCGTTGTTCTCCGCGATGGGGTCACCAGTGATCGACCTTCAGAATAATGCCGTCATGCCAATCATGTCCGTTGAGGCCATCGATAGGGAGTTATCGAAGCTGACTACGTCGGACTTCTTCACTAAGATGTTCGAGTCCAATGATGAGGATCCTGCTTCTGTTATCGAAGGACTGGAGCCAATCCTTGAGTATCTTCACAAGGATGTTTCGGCAGATTCTGCGTCGAGCAAAGAGGATGATGCCAAAATTTCCGGGCAGTCCGAGTCAAACGGAATGGACCTCGACAACTCTCACAACGCTTCTTCGCCGGCTGCACAGTTCTCGCCAGAGCTTGTGGACTTTCTGAAGAACAGCAAGTCCTCTGTGCGCCTTGCCCTATGGCAAAGATTGCGTTTGGCGTACCAAGCAATCGACTACCTGCCAATGGTTGCTCATTGCTACTTTCGTGCTATCGAGATACTTGTTTTTGACATTCAGTCTCCTTCGTATGCTGAGCTCACGACTTCCGAGCGCCAGGTGTTATTGCTCAGCACTCTGCGCCAAGTACAGGAAATGATGACTCGTTTCTACGAGATGACCAAGATCCGAGAAGACGTTCTTGATGTTCTCGATGAGCAAAGAGCACGTTTGTTGGCAACGAGTCTGGTCAAGCTTCTCCAAATCCTGCACTCTGCGGTCCTTGTAGAGGATGAGATCCGACTTGGACAGAGACAGACGCCCGGTTCCGAAAGCGCCAGTATTGCCAGAGGATACGAAAAGTTTGTCACTATCATTCACAACTTGCAGCTCAATCTTTGGGTACTGTTATACCTTGTTCTCAAGGAGCCTGCAGCACAACCTGTCGAGTCGTCCTCTGATTCAGACGAAGAAAGGATGGAAATGCTCCGTTCACTACATCGCGCCATCGGTGTCCGCGGCTTCTGCGACGGCTCCAATCGAGTCTTGCTAAATCTTATCAAAAAGGAGATCGTTGGCCTCAAACACGTCGAAGGTTTCGATCTGGAGTACTCGCAGATACTGTTCGACATTTACGGCCTCAGATGCTTCGTCAATCCAAGCTATGAGCAGCTCGATCATCAATGTCAGCGCGATGCCTTTCTCGATCGAAGTGCGGCTTTGCAAGCTGTGGAATTCTTACTGAATCAGGCCTCCAAGATCAAAATGTTAGACCTTACGAAGCACCCCATCAAAGATGCCATTGAAAAAGTTCATGGAGTCGTCGCCAGAAAGAAGCCTTCCGATGCCATTCTCCGTAATAAGGAGATCTACAGAGCATTCTTCAGATCTCCCATTAGGCCGCTCGACATGTATCGCTGTCTGAGCGGACAAGGCAGCCTAAACCTGGTCGCTGTTCCGGAGTCGCAATCAAGTCTTGCCGACAAAGGATGGTATTTCCTGATGGGTAACGTGGCTCTGACCAAGTATCGCTCACAGAAACGAGTGGCTCCAGGTCCGACCGAAGATCTCGACATCGCGATTGCATTTTTCATGCAAGATCTGGAGTACGGATCAGAGAAGTGGGAGACGTGGTTTCGCCTGGCTCAAGCATATGATTCCAAAATCGAAGATATGGTGGCATGGTCTGCGGATAAACTTAACAACAGCATGTCTGAGGTAGCCCAATGCCAACGGTCAGCTATACATGCCTACATCATCGCGACCGCTCAAGCTACACGTATCGAGGAAGCCGGCTTCGAAGCGTCCGCAAAAGTCGCTGAGCTGTATGCCGATTTTGCGACTCGGATCTACTCATCATCCAGAGCGCCTTTCGACATGTTAGCATTCTCATTGGAGGACGCCGAGCGGTTTCTAAGTAAAAAGACGTTGGTCAAGGTGAAGCCGTTCAAGGCTTTGACAGAGTATCAAGCCTGGAAGTTTGCGAAAGCACTTTACCACCGAGCTATTGCTGGGAATCCCGAGAAGTGGACATTGCATTACATGCTCAGCAAATGCCTGTGGAAGATGCATAGCGCCGAGGCGGCAGATGGTGGATCACATACTACCAGTCATCGTGCGGTCATATCTGCTTTGACCAGAGCCATCGAGCTCGTGCCGAAGGAGCGCAAAGACAGCAAGAGGGAGGCGATTTTGGAGCCGCACTATCGACTGGCATCTGTTGTTCACAAGATGGTTTGCCGGAAGACGATCGAGCCTTCAGAAGCTTGTCGCGTTCTTGATGCCACGCCTTATGCACGTAAGGTCGAAAAGGTGTCGGAATTTGATGAGTGGGAGTCTTACATCCTGAGTCTGCTGAAGAATCTCAGAAATGCGGACAAGTCGAACTGGCACCACAGAATGATCGCTCGCGCAGCGCGCATCATCTACGGTGATGGTACCGAGTTCACATCTGCCATCGGCGCCAAACACGAACTCACGCAGCAAATGTTTACAAAAGCAATGGGAGTACAGGTCTGGAAGCCAGAAAACGAACGTCCCGGGCGTCACTTTGTGTACACGACGAGATATAGTCAGTTCTTCAACAAGATCCTGGACCAGCTGAATGATCGTGCGGGCATAGAAGCTCTTGCAAAGAAAGTCCGCCGTCGACCGGTAGACTACTACAAGCACAACGATCTCTGGCTTGAAATCTGCAACTCTTACCTGAAGCTACTCAGAAGATATGGTCAGGTGCCTGTTGGTCATGAGACGGCGATCTTCAGTGGCATTGACCACCAGGAATTCACCAAGCGTAAAGACCCTCTCGAGAAATGGTGTCAAGACCCGGAGAGCAAGAATCCAACACTTGATGCGCTTCGAGATATCATCGAATTCAAGAAGATCAATTCGAATCTCATGAAGCCTGGTCTTATCGACGACTTGATTGGGGACGCTTATGCCTACCTTTTCGATACCGTGGGCCGAAAGCTCTGGAACGCACATGCTCAAGACACAAATGGACTCACGGAGGCCGACGATGGCAAAGACACGGAGCCCAAGTCCTCGAATCTCAACCACATGATGAACCTCGATGGTGCAGCATCGTCTACGCCAATCGCAAGCGACAACGGGCCCAAGATCGATACGGGATCGGCTGATCAAGCTCCTGTGAAACGCAAAATGGGCGTTGGCAGGAGGGAGATACGACTGTGTGCTGATAGCTGTGTCGAAAAGCGAGGTGCTTCTGGACCCGAACATACTTCGCGACCCATACCACCAGACCGCGTGCAAATCATCATTCCTTCTCAACGACGACAGAACAACGATAGTCTCAAAGGCAGCATACATGACGATGCAGATGACGAGAGTGAGCTTAGTGAGATCGACGACGGTGCAATAAGCTCTCTGCCGAGCAGTCCTGGCGAGGATATTCTGATGAGGCCCATGTTCCCAGGTCTTGCACGTCGCGCCCAGGAAGATGACGAGACTCTGGAGGGCGAGGGCGAGGGCGAAGACGAGGACGAGCAAGAAGAGGAAGCGGAAGAGCATGACGAGAACGGCGATGTGGTGATGCAAGAGGCTGAGGATATGGATGAGGAGGAAGAAGAGGAGGAAGAGGAAGGAAGAGAGAACGGAGAAGAGCAGGACGATGAGGGAGTGGAAGAAGAGACTACTGTCACTGGTGATGTCCTCAGTCAGGAGTAGGACACGAGACAAAAGTCGCCATAGTGGGCTGGATGGGAGTTTTTGACGGATCACGATACCCCTTTATGCAGTTTGAGCAGTGCGATGCCACTTCAATATCGATTCTCGACACAACTATCATGATCTTTTGTTCGTGCAGTGATCCGCTGACTGGTATGGACTAATGTAGCAACTCCTGATTGTAGTCTCGGTAGAGCGCAAGTGACTGGCGGGACCCTGTGCATAGCGTAACCCTCCAAAACCTATGAGATCAGATGAGATCTGGGTGAGGCATCAATAATATCGTAACCATTCATAACAGCCCAGCTCGATTTTGTTATAAAAATAAGGAACATAAATTACATGCATACTGTATGTACATTACATGCACTGTGTATTCTGGAGACGGTACGTCATCGGCTGGGGATGACGAATGCGGCAGCTGCCACTCTTCGGTCCATTCCATGCCCTGTCAAAATCCTGGGGGGGATCCGCATGATCGATCCTCGACTCCACCTTCTCTCGCTGCCATCTCACCCAGAAATTGACTTTCATCTATTTGTTGTACCTTGCGTCGACAGGGATCCGACCTCCACCTTTCATATTCCTAGGATCAAGAACCCCGAATTCTGACAACAACCACACAGCATGGCGCACAGTACGGGAGTGGTCTACAAAGACCTGCGTGAGACGCCAGATGACAGACTACCAGGCAATCAGCCAGGCAATCAGCCTTACAGAAGAGAGGTCGCCCATCCTACGACTCAAGAACCTACTGCAAGCCATCCGAAGGCACACAGTACGGGAGTGGTCTACAAAGACTTGCTTCCTACGCCGGATGACAGACAGGCGGTCAATCAGCCTTACAAAAGAGAGGTCGCCCATTCTATAACTCAAGAACCTACTGCAAGCCATGCTCTTGCAATGGCGCAGCCAGAAATAATGGGAGCTGCACAGCTGCCCAACAACGAAGAGGTCAAAGACTTGGGTTGGAACGAGCCAAAGGAGGATATTGTGGCGCCGTTGGTGGGCGGTCTCGACAACGAGACGCTTTGGCTGCTCGTGAGAAGATTCAACAAGGTATCTTGACCTTTCTTAAGACCTTCCTTAAGATGGCAATGACTTACATCGGTGACAGCAAATGTACCACGTCAAGGAGGTCACATATACCGTTCCAGGCAATCTCGACCTTAACATAGCAGATGAGGAAGAGTTCTCGCCAGACAAGCTGCGCGCTACCATGGAACGTCTCTACATGACTGTCGGTATCGGCTTGCTGGGATCTGGAAAACAGGTCGCTCGTCTGCGATCATGGAGAGAATTCAATCGCACGGCTTACTTTGCGAGCGTAAGCCATCCCTTGCCTCGGTGAACGATAAAACACAGTACTGACGCATCCTAGGCATACGCTCTTGCTTGGATATTCGATCTTCTCGTGCCACTGTTCGCTATTACTACCATCGTCTTGATCATGTACGAGCCCTCCAGAGCGATATTGTTTCCACCTGCGCCCATCGCATTGGTCGACGGTTCAACAGGAGGTGTTCAGAAGCCAAAGGCAGGGGTTTTGGGTAGCATCGACTCCGCTACTGGTGCACCCGAGAACCACAAAGGAGAAGCAGTCGAAGCCGAAGCTAGTCACTTTGTCAACAGCATTGCTTCCGTCGCTCTTGCAAGCGCAAGCGGCAAGCATCCTCAGAACGAGCCGGATAATGAGGAGAATTCACCTGGAGACTCCATCCCGGACCCCACTGCAGTCGCTGTTAGTGCCAGCACTGCTAGAACCAAGGCTGGTGGCGGCAAGCATGACAAGGCCAAGATTCCAATGGAGACTGCCATGTGGACAAAGATGAGACCCATCATGCATGGTGTGGCTGATGTTGCAGACACGTGGGAAAGATTCGGCAATGCTCTGACCCCAGTTCCACCATACCCAAAGGATCTCTACAAGTTTCGACTCGCTGGTCTGGTCGTTCCTATACTTCTGATGGGCTTTTTCGTTACGTCCTACATGTTCGTGAAAGGACTCACTTTCGGCGTCGGCTTCGGATTCTTCGGCGATCCAGCCATTCAACCAGCGTTGAGATGGCTCAACAGGAAATTCCCCCACTGGCAGAGGTTGTTGGAGCTCAGAAACACCATTCTCAAGGGCGTACCCACCAACGCTCAGCTCACTATTACTCTTCTACGTGTTGGCGAAGCCAACAAGGCGCCTCTTCCACCTCCGCCGAGTGCCGACGAGCCACCACCTGACGAGGGTGCTGCTGTAACCGAGGAGCATCTACGCGCTGCAGGATCAGACTATCCACTGAACGCTACCAACGCAGAACTCGAGGATGCAATCAACAACCACGACCCGAACACCAAACACGAGACCGGCGGAGCAGATATCGACGCGTCGATGCAGAAAAAGCACGGTAAAAAGGGCGCCAAAATCATGGGTCTTTTCAAGACCACAATCAAGGGAGCCGTCGAGACCGCCCTGGGCGCAGACCATCTCAAGGCCAAAGCCGGTAGCGAAGCGTCCAAACAGCGCCTGGGTGTTGTCCCCAACGACCCGAAATCTATGCTCAGCGGACCCGTCGATTTCGCATGCAGATACCACGGTAAGAGGGGCCACGCGTATATTTCGACCGTCGCTACGATTCCATGTGTGGCTTTTACACTCGCGCACGATGTTGCTAAGAGAGGCACGCTCGGTCGTCTGCCGGATGAGCTACACCCGGTGTGGAGTATCGCGGTTGCCGACATCAAGGAACTGAAAAAGGTCGGTGGTCTTGGCTGGAAGGCCAAGCTTGTTGTTGGCTGGGCGCTCGATCGCGAAGTCGCCGATGGATTAGAGATCATCACCAAGACCGGCGAGTCGTTCATCGTTACGGCTATGGTCTTGCGCGACGAGCTGTTCAACAGATTGGTCGCCATGGGCGGACAGAAGTGGGAAGCGTGGTGAGCAGAGCAAAGCAGTGATACCCGGTTTGACAATGGTATGGTGCTTTGATGAGTTACCTGCGAGCATATCATATCCAAATAATGAGCTTTGATGCATTCCTCTGCCTCTATTATACGACAGTGATATCTTCGATGCTCGTCAGGTTGTTTCAGAATGAATGGTCTCTCTACGCCGCCATTGAGGACGTGACCGCCATTGAGGATGGGCAAGGCGCGCTAGACTCGTTACTGTGTGCTCTTTCTATTGAGTAAGACATATATCTCATCTTATGGTCAACTTTCTACATCACTCTTTCGGGTATTGTGACAAACAAGGTGGAGTCGTCGGCCACGGAATTGTTTCCACCGCAGAGCCGCAATTGCCCTGTGAAAAGAAGGTTTGATCAAGCTCGACGTCACTTTCTCCAACTTCTGTTTACCAATGTCAAGCAATGCAACATGTAACGCGACAATACCTACCATACGACCGCAATTCAATGGCCAGGTCAGCGGCGTCAGAGGACGATAACAGCCCTACAGGACTGATCACTCACCTCTTTCGGATCTGGAAAGTGAGCAAAGCCCGCCGTTCCTCCACCAGACACATAGCATGCTGACAAGAGTTCCAGGATGTCCTCCTCACTCCAGTCCGCATCCTCACTTCCAAAATCGCCATCAAAGCCTACATAACCAGCTTCCTATACGTCATCACAGCTTTTGCCCTCTTCATTCTCGCTGTCGCAGCATACATAACCTTCTACTGGACCTACATTCCACAGATCGGCTTCGAGCGGACCTTGCACCTCCAATTCGACCCCGTAAGACCGGAATGCCTCACTCTCGACTCTTCCACACCCTCTGCCGAAGCCATCTCAAGATGCACTGAATATCCACATCCCTGGGCAACAGTAAATCTGGCCCCGGAGCTCATAAGCCAGCAACGCTACGACGTCTCCATCGAGCTCTCCATGCCTCGCACCCCGACTAACACTCAAACCGGCAACTTCATGCTCGACGCCACTCTCTACGCACCGTCCGAGAAAGGCTCCGCCGCCTCCATTCCCCTCTCGACACTAAAATCCGGCATCTCACTCACCGACAGCAGCAACAGCGTCCTAGCGCGCGCCCGCCGGCCCGCGATAATGACATACTACAGCCGCGAAGTCGAGCTCGTGCACAAAACAACCAATCTGCCGTGGTACTTTCTCGGCCTACGCAACGAAGCCGAAACACTGTCCGTCGCGCTGTTCGAAGGCGTCTCGTTCGACAAGGGCTGGCGCAACGTGCCGGGCTCGATGCGCGTCGAGGTGCAGACCCAGCAGCCGCGCAGTCTGCAGTTCTACAGCGCGAAAGCCGTGTTCAAGGCGCGCTTCCGCGGCCTCAGGTGGGTCATGTACAACCACCGACTGGCGAGCGCGGGGGTATTCATAGCGTCGTTCTGGGCGACCGAGATGGTCTTCGCGTCCGCGGCGTGGGTCGTGCTCAGCTGGATAATCTTCGGTGGCAGCGCAGGCGGAGACGACGACGAGGACAGCGACGGCGCGCGCAAGCGGATCAAGAATGAGTACGGAGGTGATATACGGATCAAAGAGGACGACGTCGACGAGCAAGAGCGCAAGATGTCGGATACAGAGCGCAGTTTCCCGTCTTACGCGCACCAGCCTCCATTGCGCTACACCAGCCCAAAGCTCAAGAAAGAAGAACCGCGTGGATCGCCGGATCTACTGTCCTCGATCCCTCTTACAGCCAACGCGGACGCAGACGTCGAGGACGAGGACGCGGATTTCGTGCTCGACGACGCGGAGCAGCACTGGCGCGACTCTGGCCTCGGCACGAGTATGGAGAGCACTGGTCCTGGAGGTCCCTCTGCATCGAGCCTTCGACGACGACGGTCTAAGCACGACGGAGGACGAGGGTTTTAGCTCTCAGTGAGGGGTCGGTGGGTAGCTTAGTTCGATGATATGATAGTGTATACCTACGACGTTCATGATCTCATTCCTGAGCTGTGTGCTGTGCTGTGCTGTGCTGTGCTGTGCTGTGCTGTGCTGTGCTGTGCTGTGCTGTGCTGTGCTGTGCTGTCTGCGCGCGGCTCTATTTCTATCTATGTCTGTATGTCCTGTATCTCGCACCTACTCCGCGACCCCAATACTCATGCGTTTCGCAGGCGGCGCGCCGCCCGATGGCGTCCGTCCAGACTCCATCCCGCGTCCACTGCCCCTCAGCGCCCGTTGCCCGGCTCCGTCACCGTTCGGTGGCATCCCGTTGCCCGTATTCATGTTGGGATAGTTCGTATTCATGTTCATATTACCGTTCCCATTCATACCCATACCCATACCCATCCCCATGCCCATCCCGCCATTCGGCGGCCCACCCGTCTCCCTCGAGTACTGCCTCATGGGCACGACCGGAATGCGCTGGTTCTGGTGACTAACCGGCCGCGTCGGACCGACCGGCCGTTCTGGTGTCCCTTCCAGGTATGTGTTGGCGGGGCTATTGCCGCCCGGCCTGACGCCGCTCCAGTCCCGTGGCTGCAGCTCCTGCTGTGCGCGCGCGGGTCGGCTGGCGACCTCGTGGCGGAAGGCGCGCATTGCGTTCTCTTGTCGAGTCGCTGGGTGCGAGAGCATTGGTGATTCGGGACCGTAGGGCGATGGCGGGTACAGCGGTGAGGCGGGCGCGGGAGACACGTTGCCGTTTTGGTAAGGCGAGGATTGGGGTTCGGGACCTGTGCGCGCTGTGTACGGTGAGATTTCGGTGGGTGGTATGCCGACGCGGTGGTTGACGTAGGGTGGTGTATCGGTTGGTTGGGCGCGGTGGGAGGTGTATGGGCTCGATGGCGCGGGGCTGCTTACGCCGTTGGGCTGGGCGTGTTGAGGGTATGGTGATGATTGTGACTCAGGTTCTGCGCGGTTTGCGGCGAATGGCGAGACTGTGAGTGGTGGTTCTGGACCCGCTGGGACCTTCGACACGTCCTCGTGGTGGAAGTGCGGGGAAAGGCGTCCGTTGCTTTGCATGAAGAGTTCGGGTTGGATGGCGCCTTCGAGCGGGAGTGAATGTTGTGGTTGTTGACTCATGCTGCCTACTTGGCTCCCGATGGGTGGTAGTTGAGGTGCCATGTCTTGTCCTCCGGCCATTGCTGGTTGTGGTGCCCTTGTTTCTGTGACTTGGGCAGGAACGCCATTCGCTGGTCCTTGTCTGATTGCTGGCTCTTGCTGCGTCGGAGGCCCTTGTCTCGCCGTGGCCTCTTGTCTCATCATGTCATTGTAGAGCGGTGTACCCGGTCGATTTCCGATCGCTTGGCTGGCTGCATTCGACTCTTTTCTCGCATTGGCCTCACTGAAAGCATTGCCTCTGACCGGAATTCCCGCTTGACCAACAGGACTAACAATTTCTTTCACAGGACCACCCTCACGAGTCAAAGGCTCCTCTGTGACACCATTGGCCTCTCTCATGGCGGTAAGCACACCAGCCTCCCTCCTAGCATTTGCGTCTCTGATCGCAAAGCCCTGACTGCGGTCTCTTACCTGCGGCGAGTTTCGACCGCTTTTAGGCTTTGCGGCATCCTTGACTTTGGCGACATCCTTTGAGCTGCGTTTGCTCTTCATGCTTGTAGTTCTCTCCTCGGTCATCTCAATGCTTGCCAACAGTCGTCCCCATCCTCTGACACCGCCTTTCCAGCCGCAGCCTCGAAGACCAGACCATAATCCGACACCGACACCCTCGAGCACAACCTTGCCTGTCTCGCGCTCTAACAGCTCGACTGTTCCAGCCGCAAGCAAGGCTTCGCTCACAACTAGCACAGCCTGAACAGCCTCGTGGTCTGCGGCAGCGAATACCAAGTCCTCGATATCCTCCTTGTCTGTATCAGCGATCTCTTGCTCCGTCTCCGGCGGAGGGTTCAGTCGGATGATCTTGACGACAGTGATGTTGTTTCCCTGGAAGAAATCGCTGATGCGGCCAGTCGTGCCTGCTGAGTAAGGTGTGACGAGAGCGACGCGAGTGAGGTTGAGATACTGCAGTGCTGACAAAAAGGCGAGAGGGAGGGTGGTGCAGGGCGTGCGAGTTGTGGACTCAATTGACTTCACCAGAGCTTGGTCATTGGTGGAGGAAGTTGTCGAGAGAGACAGCGAGTTGGTGTAGAGGATGTAGTCCGGGTTCAGGTCCGTGACGGCGGATGCGGCTTCGAGGATGGACGGAAGGGCTGGAGGGTGAGTCTTGGGTAGTCGCAGGCGTGTGTAGTGCAGACTTATTGTCGAGGTCGCGAGGAGGGGTAGCAAGATCTGGGTCGTCAATGGTTCTACGGTCGTATTCGTTGAGGGTAAGATTATCGCAAGCCGCTTTGTCGGAGTGTATGAGGTTAGAGACATGCTTGCGGAGTCGCGCATACTGAGGTGCAGTCTGTCCGCCAAATTGGCCGGGTATGAAGAAATTGATGAAACAGAAAAGAACAATGGCTGAAACAAATAGACAAGGAGAACGACGAGGGCTAGAAACTTGCCTATATCTTACTGTACAGGTTATCGTCGCGCCTGGTCTGGTCGGATTGGGACGGCGGGGCCTTGGTACAGTGAAATGTAGGTTGTATTGGGGCCGAACCGGAAATGTCGTGCGGGTTGGGTTGATTCGCGCCGCGCCGCAGATCATGGGTATGCATCGCTGCACCTCCGCCGATTTGACGAATTGTTCCGTTCGACTTGTCTATTGATCACGCCAACACCTGCATGGACGGAATAGGTGTGTCGTGATGTGTACGGCGTGAGACGGGAAGAAAGATGACAGAGGCTGCAGCCTGAAGCCTGGCACGCCTGGAATTCGGACTTTGATTCGGATAGATTACTAGGTAAGGTCAGTGAGCCTCGCCTGGGATGGTGTATGTGTCTCAGATCACAAGCCGGTACGAGGCTTATTCGAGAACAACTCAAATTGATGTGTGAATTGTGCAAGGTTACCTAGGTAGTTCAAGAAATTTTAGGCGATAATATTATTCTACAGCCGACGGTTATGAAGTACAAAGAATACATGAGTCGAGCATCAGCCCGAATGATGAAGTATAGCTACCATTTGAGCCGGCGGTAGTTATACACAACGTCAAGATTTTGTGAAAACGTGTGGTATGCAGATTGTAATCACTCGGAGTCATGTCCATAGCTTCTAAGGTTGCTTCGATGACCATGCATTATATAGTAAGGTTCTCATCTATTCATGTGTAACTTTTTCACCTCTCGCCATACTTCTCCGCTCCTCGCCATGCTCTCACAACTCGTGCTCTATAAATATCGCATTACAGTCATCACAACCCATTGTCTCTACTTAGACCATGTACTGAAAAGGACCAGTGCGGTCATGAGGCTTCTCGTAGATAGATCCGTTTGCGAATCTGCGTGAGAGCCCAAGACACTCAGCCATGTTGAAGAAGATGTCGATGTTGTTGTAGACACCGTTGAAAAGTTCCTGGCAAGGACCGGCGGCAAAGACTGGAACGTCGGTCAACGAGTGAACTCCTTGGGCCTCGTCTACGGGGAGAGTGCCGTTGACGACGAAGCCAGTGACTGCGTCGATGTAGTTGACGTAGTAGTCGTCGGATGGGTGACCGGTGATGTTAACGGCTGGGAGACGCGGTCCGTCGGCGTGAACCTGGTAGTTCTCCCTGTGGTCAGGGTTGGCAGAGACACCCTCTGCAAGTGTGTATCTTGGACTCCAGGTTGATGGAAAGTGTTGGCCCTGACTGTAGCTGAGGTTACCAGACATGGAATACTGGGAGAGACCAGCGTTTTGGTAGACACCGACGGCGTCGCGCTTGTCGCGGTCGTTGTTTTGGGCATTGAGGTACTGGGTGTCGACGGAACCGAAGACATCGAAACCGTGACCGTGGTCGGCGGTGACGATGACGAGGGTATCACGGAGCTCACCAAGAGCCTGGAGCTTCTCCATGGATGCTCTAACGGTGTCATCGAGCTCCAGCAGCTCACCGAGAGCGCGGTCGTAGTCGAGTGTGTGCATCTGCTTGTCGATGGAGGCGGCCTCGGACATCAAGAACCATCCCTGAGCGTCTGGGTTGGTCTCGTTGCGGGCGCGGGTGTGGAGAATATCGATGGCCTTGAGGGTCATGTCCTTGAGACCTGGTTGGTTGAGGGCATCAGTTTTGCTACCGTCCGGGGCATTCTTCTGGTTGCGGAGGTTGGCTGGGTAGACGTTGCGGTCGAGCCACTTGGCCATGTTGGAGACGGAGAAGATACCGAGGGTCTTGCTGCTGTTGGAGCTCCCCTGGAGCGCAGTGTTGTTCATAACAACGTTGTAGCTAGCGTTGCGGAATACATCGTAGTAGTTCTTACCCTGGTAGGTCACGCCACCGAGAGATGGAGGGTAGAATTGCTCAGCTCCACCACCGAAGAGAACATCTGGACCGTTCCATTGTGTCCAAGTGTAGTTGGTGATACCGTGAATGAAAGAGTCGACGACTGCAGCGTACTGGCCACGGTCTCTGGTGTGAGCAGTCAAAGCAGCCGGAGTAGCATCGGCGATGAAAGCGGTGGAGACGATACCGATGTGACCTTTGAACATGCGGTAGAAGAGCTCGGCAATGGACTCGATCTTTGGGTCGTCGAACTTGTTTGGGCTCGAGTCGGCGTAAACACCGAGAGCGTTGACGGTGGACTTGTGGCCAGAGTACAGAGCAGTGGCACTGTTGGCAGAGTCGGTGATGAAAGAGTCCAAAGAATGGGTCATGCTGTGTCCAAGAACCGGGAACTTGTCCATGGCCATCTTGGTCAAGTACTTTCCGTTGGTGCTCTTATGAGCGAGAAGACGTGCAGCCTACAAGCATCAGTAACCTGACAGGAACAAGTGCTGAGAAGAGCTGTGGCACGTACCGAGATCATGTTGGTCGTCATACCGTCACCAATGAACAAGAGGACGTTCTTGGTTCTGCGGACCTCGTTAAGATCTCTGACGAACCAGTTGGCGACAGTGGTAGAGCCGTTGTAGTAGGTGAGGGTAGCCTTGTACTCGCCAGGGTCACGAAGCGTAACTCTTCGGTATGCCTTGGCGGCGACATCGACAAACGATGGCTTTTGGGCATCTCGGGCAAAAAGATCTAGAGAGCCTGAGTAAGGATATGTCTATTTCGCGGAGAGCTGTACAGAATCTTACCTTCGTACCAGGTAAAGTTCCATCGCTCGATAGCTGGCTCAGACGTGCCAAAGAACTGTGAAGCGTTGCGAGCACCGGCAGTCGAGCCGACCTTCTCAACAGTAAACTTGAAGTTGGTGTCTGGGGAAGCGCTGATGGCCTCGGAGCCGTTCTTTGGAGCGTGGACCTCGAGACGGACGTCAAAGTACTGTCCGGCCAAGAAGTCGACCTGGTCTGGTGGGAAGACACAACCGAGAGTTGGGCAACCACCGAGACGTTGAAAGGTCTGCGCAGAGGCAAGGCTGGCCAAAGCGGCCAAAGCCACAGTAGACTTGATAGCTACCATGATGATGATGAATGTGTCGGGTATAGAGGAAAAAGATACACAGAGGGTAGAGAAGAATGAAAAGGGGTCTTGGAGATCCTTATACTACTGTACCTTTGAACCCTGTTGATGGATCGACTCACAATGTCACTCGAGGCTGGTTCTCGTCGCAGTCCATACTCCATCCAAGACTATGGCTTTCTTTTTCGACAAGCGGTCGGATATTCTCAATAATGATACCTGAACAGGCAGCTCCGTAGCTTTTGGGCGCATCTAAGCTCTACCCATTACTTGGCGAATGTGACAGAGACCGAGATCTCGACTCACACGTGGGATGCATTGTAGTGAATCGCCTCGCTATGCTGCAATTGAGGCTTGAAAGGAACGACAACCTACGTATGGCCAAGGTCGTGGACGGTCTTGGTAGTCTTGGAAGTTGGACTATGAGCGGAAGAAACGCAGAGACCAGCAGAGAGATGAAGGAGAAGATGTGAGCTGAGTCGGTTGAGGTCGTGCTGCTGTGAAGTGCGTGGGGAAATGCGGAGTTGCAATTGGTCAGGGTCCAGGACGGCCAAGCACGCGACACTTTCATCGCCGAAGCATCATTTTTAGTCGGTTTGTCCCACAGATCGAACACTTCAGCCTCCTAAAACGAATTCGAATGTTCGCTGCTTCTCTGCCTGCGTCATACTTCAGATCCAATAACAAGTGTTCGGCTGTTCAAGAATCGTCGTCAGTCTCAAGAAGTCTTTCCTGAGGTTTAATCCGAGTATGGGATCTCTGTGTTCGGTGTTGCTCAGTGTTCGATGTTGTCGAAGATACAAGCCTTGTCTACGAGGCCTGGAACATCTGTGTGATGCTGCTGTCCACTGCGATGCTCGCTACCTTCCGGTATCTATCATGTGCACGACATGAGATACATGCCGAGTCTTGAGATTTGAGCTAGCTGAGCAATGTCAGTGATAAATATCTTGCGATATACAACTCAATGGGGCCTTTTAAACCGTTCTGTCGTCCCTATCGGCAGTATACTTGTTCGAGCTTCTGGAGATGGTTCCTAAACGCTTGTAGCTTTGGGTTCAGCGAACGCTCCAGTAAGTCCTTCGAGTAGAAGAGCCCATATCGATACTGTCCTAGCGGGCCCATTGGGAGAATATCAGAAAGCTCGCGGTCATGGTCGTCGCCAAGGGCAACGACATGCCGAACAAGAAACCAGAAGGGATCCTCTTCATCACAGAATGTTGTATGGCGTTTCCAGAACGTTGCATACCCATCGAGACCGACGATCAAGGCGAAGCGCACACCTCGTTGCCTCACAAAGGCATTCCGGACCGCATCCGTAAACTGTTTGGATTTACTGTAGACGTAATTCCGATCAGACTCTCCTCAGGAGTCCCCATCGCGTCGCAAAGACTCCTCGGTGTTTTCGTTGCGAGCATGAGGCATGGTGTTTGACTGGGCGGCACCGCCAACAACATCTATCTCAATCGTGCCCTCATGTCCACATGTACTTAACAGATTCTCAACAATCGTTCGTACTTCAGCATCCCTGGCTGGCATCTCATTGCAGGATCTCCCAAGCGAGCTAGTCCTCCAGATTGTGACAATTGACTCTGGCGTCCTGAGCGGCGTTCGGAACAGGGTTGATGGGTCAAGCGAGTTCCGTATAGGTGTGATGTGCGTTCTCGGATTCGTCATCTTGTTTAGGTGATTGTACAACTGCGCCTCCGTCTGGAAACCGACGCGGCAGGGATGACACTTCCATTGGCAATCGACGGTCTCGTAAAGGTCGGATTCATGCACGCCTTCAATGTGTCTGACCTCGGCTGAACCATGTAGACGGTTCCCGCACAATGAACACATACCCGGCCGTTTCGGCATTTTCAACTGTTTCCTCTTGATGCATTGTTGCGATATGTAGTGACAGTTAAGCAAGAACTCAGTCAGAAACTCCAGGTCGCAGCCGAATTGGCATGGGTAGACCGCGTCTCAGATAGGCTCATCTTGTTTGTCATCGCCATTGTGGCCGCTATGATCGTCGGCAGCTACCATGCTGCTACCGCTGGTTTCATCATGCAGCTCAACCTCTGTAAGGAGCGGCCGAGGACTCTAGGTGCGACGTGCTCCGCAGAGAGAGATAATGTTCGACGCGATGCAGGAGCAGATAGCGTTAATATTAAAGATGCGCTCGGCGAAGACAGGCGTGACCCTAGTGACCAGCGCCTCAGCCGTTCAAAACAGTATTAGTACTGTCTTTCAGAAATCTGTTGTACCGTACTCTCGAGGTAATAATGCCTTGGCTTCTCGATCAAGCAATTTGTCTGGCGGAAGTACATGATTGCTGAAGAAGGGTGACGAAGGATCAGTACAGCCCCGTTCGCATAGTGTTCGGATACGGGCGGCATGTTGGGCCAGTATCGTGGAGTTGGCTATGTTCAAAGGGTGGATGGATCGAACACTGATTAGCGATTGGGTGCCATCGATGTATATAAAATCCCAAGTCTTTCGTTGTTCGAATGGTATCAAGACTTGCTTGTCATCTTTTCCGAGGTAGGATCGAAAGAGATCATATTGCAGTTTTTTTAACTTCATTGCTTTTGTAAGTGCCTTTTGATAGACTAATTGCTTCGTCGGTGCTGAGGAATCTAACGTTCGGAAAGGAAAGGTGACCCGGAATACGTTAAGGTATGCGTCCATGCACGCTACAGTTAGCGACTCTCCTAGAGCGAGGTCCATGAGATGGCGTAGCTCGATCGGGTTTGTAGACGGACCATAAGGGATGGCCTGTCCGCGAAAGATGGATAGATCAGTCATCGTCAAGGACGTGAAGTGCATGATCGCTTGCTGAAACATCTCGTTAATTAGACGTTGACGTGCTGATTCACTTCTGGCGAAGGTGTCTTCCGCTTCGATATCGTTACTCATGTCTTCCATTTCCAGGATCATCTCCTGGTCGCCTAAAACAAAGGGGCCCACCATCTCTTCCTCATTGTCTCCATCTTCTTCGACATCGAGATTCTTTCGTATTCCACAAGGCTGGTCGTCAGAGGCCACCTAATCCATGGCATCTTCAGTAGGTGCACTCGCTAACTGCTGCGATTCTCGCTTAGCTATAAACAGCTTATAGACCTCTTTTGCTCTCTTCGCGCGTAGTTTACCAGATACGATGTGTGATGGAGACCATAGATCGATCTGTGACAGCTAGTAGCGCAATTGTACCTATAGTTCTTTTAAGTTATCTAGTTAGTCATAATGTAGCTGGTGTCTGATCTTAGATAGCAGCGTCCGCGGGTGCCGCGGACCGTAAAGAGCGTTTCATCAAGGACGATTGGTACCAATCTGCTCAGTAAGTAGCTACCAGGTATGCAAAGACTCATATGAAGACTGATAGAGTAAGAGGGTCGATCGGGTATTTAGAATGTATTCATCGAACTAACCTACAGCCGACTCCTCGGGGCTCACATGGCATTCGCCAGACCATGCCTTACAATTTTTGAAGCCACCAGAACATGTGCGATACCAGCAGCATAGTGCATCGACGCCAGCGATCGATGTATCTTTCGACTGCGCAGTCACAGACTGCTCAAAGGGTATATCATGATATCGTTAATCCCATACGCCTATCCATTTTACCATCTCAGACTGTGTGTTTGTAAAAGCTCGCTTTGGCGAGGCGAAGAAAAGTGCTTCTCACCCGCTTGATCAGAGAAAAAAGAATTGAAAGGAGCGTTGTCGTCAGTCAGTCTCACCCAAAGAGGTTCTTGGAGATCTTGACGCTCTTCTTCCATCCTTTACTGACGACACTATCGTTTCGTGAAAGAGAAGGCCTCTGTGCAGAGAGTGCGGTGGTGGAAGGGAGGTCGCTGTCTGTTCTGTTGCCGAAAGCTTTTGCAGGGTTCATCATGATGTAAGTCTCCAGTCTCATGTTCATCATACGATTCCTCTCTGCTCGGTCTAGCTCGCGGCTCTCGAGGTCGTCGTCTTGACTACTAGCTCTGGACGTAGTCGTGGAGCTGTTGTTGGACTTGGTTGGTCTTCCTCGCGACGGGCTTGTTGATGATCCGCTGCTGCATTCGCTCTTGCGACGTATCGTCGGTGACATGCCACTGAACAGTCTGTGGGTCGACTCATCCACATTGGCGATTGTGGTTGACGACGGTGAGCACCATGGACAATCTTGGTTTCTCGTTTCCCAGCCCCGCAGACTGAGCTTGCGGGAGCACGAGGCGAGGTTGGTGGATTCGGAGCATGGCTTGACCAGTTGATACCAGCGATGCGAGCACGGTTGCAAAGTGACGTGGATGTTTGCGACGCACATGTTGTTGACTGGTGTGGATGATGTTAGATGTCGTTGATTTCGATATCGCGATTTGCAGGTCCTGCGCCTGGCAATAAACGTGTCTTGCGCCGAGGTCTTGTATAGAAGGTGCTTTGTGAAGTAGGCGTAGATTTCTGACTGTACTGTTATGTAAATCAGACAGCGGGGACGAAGGTTCGTAGTATAAGTTCCGGCGTGATCTTCGAAGCTGAATGTGGTTGTGATACGCAGGAGAACCCAGGATGCCGCGGTTGACAATCTCGGTCAGCTGGATACGGATGACAGGAAGCAAAGAGGGAAAGATCGTAGTATATTGAGTTCTAGAATGGTTCCAGGTGTGAGTTGAGGTGGATTGATAAGGGAAGAGAATTCAGCGGATGAGATGTGGGCAATGACTGCTTATTTGATGTCGATTCCGTGACAGGTAAGGCAAGTACGTTCGACAGGACCCAAGGGTTACTGGATGATATTAATACGGCTTATACCTCATGTACCTAAGACAAGGAACGCACGCTGGCACTTTGTCGCACAAGGGATGGATGGACCATTATTGAGCCATGACCGAGCGTCTCCTTTCGGGGGAAGAGTTTATCTTCCACTAGATTTCATCGATTGATCGCGTGGAAGCGAGCCGCTCGCTCTTCATCTTGATCCCCAGACCCGCGACAGAGGATGCCTAGCAAGGAGAAGGTCGGCAATCCCATTCGATGCTCCATCAAAAGAAGGTGACAGTCCGACTAGCTCGTCCGGACCACTCATCCGGACCCGTTTTCATCACGCTGGCGGGGGTTTAAGATCGGGAAGTGGGCCATGAACTCCAGAGGAAACCGTCAGTCCTACGGCACGGGGCGCCAGCTGCAAGCCAGCAGCACCATTTTTTGGTACAGTCACGCACGCAAGTCAGACGATGCAGCTCGTCCTGTCAATCGTTGTACAGCACTCGGCAGACGACTGATCTTGTGTGATACATGTACTGTAGACCCGTCCATGGCAGGAAAGAACGAACAAGAGCTAATCTCCTCATCTTACTGGCGTTGCTGCCTGATCCTGGTCGTGCTTTCCCTTTCGGTCATTGTTCCTGCCACGGTGCACAGAAGCTTTTTGGTGAAACGTTCCGATGTGCCTCCCGCAGTTTCCGGCGGACCTTCCAAAGTTACCAAGTGTCGGTCGGTCACACGGCAGCCACTCTGATTGACACACGAAAATGGGCTGTAACGGGATCCTGGTTTCTTCGTGTATCGCTAGACAAATCCATATCCTGGGAACGTCCGGGCCAGCGCATGGACTTCAGAAGACGTTTTCTCGAAGGGCGTCTGTCATACCGTCTGTCATACCACGTGGGCGAAAGGGGCGTTTGGAATAAGCGAGACAGACGACAAAGGAGTCGGTGAGGCCATTGATTGGAGTCATGCATATTCATGTCCAGCACATTATGCGCCAACCTACATCGAATTTTGACTCAACGTAGGGCGGGCTGACGGCAGATGCAGACATACCGCCGTTTGACAGATCTTCAGGAGGCTTTCACATGTGCACCTTACGAAAATCTAGCGACCAAGAAAAGCAAATGGCCTTCGTAGATATGTAACGTAACATAATGCAGCCTTACAAATTCGTCTTTACTTTCTCGAGAGATGTCTACCCTGTCTTCGACAAAGCCGACATGACGGTTCCGCCGACATCAGATCACGTCTGATATACGTACCTTATTGACGCCGAGCTACTTATACGACAAGCCATACCTTCAACACTCCAAAAACTGCGCGACTTGCAATTTGACAGTATTTTGTGCCCTTTATCGATTTCATTATGCTATCTGCAACAAGATCGATGAACAGTTCATAGTATAAGGTACTACTTGATGCCGCAGGAAGCTGAGAACATGTGCGAGGATGCTGCGGCATGATGCGCGATCATCTGTCTCTTGATGTCATAATAATTCGGGGTAACGACCAGCGATGGTGTAGAAGAACAACATCTCATCCCCATTGTCTATTCTCTATACACTCTACTTAAGACATTATTCTTCAATTGCATCATTCCGCACTAGATCCCAGTCACAATCATAATGCCCGCTCAACCCCCATCCAAGATGACTGTTGCGCAGACTGCAGAAGAGGAGGCAAGTCTGCCATCTGAGCTGCTACTTGCACCATCTAACAGTCATTCAGAAAAACATACAAGTTGCAAAGGAGTACATGAGCATTGCTTATTCTCCCACTGAGAACAAAGGTCGCGAATCCGTCAAGCACTTATGTACCGACGACTCCTGGTTCTTTGCACCCACCACATTTCCCGGTTGTGAGACACCTCTCGACTATGCCGATTCTCATTCCAAGGTCATGAGCGCCATCTCAGATCTCCACATCGTCCAATTCGACCAAGCATGGGCTAAAGACGGTCATGTTCTGCTGAGATATACCGCTGAGGGTAGCCACTGTGGTAAGCCGCACAATGGTATCGAGGCGACTGGCAGACATGCCAAATGGGGTGCCGCGGCTATTTTTGAGGTTAAAGATGGCAAGGTCCACAGCTTTACGAAAGACTGGGACAAGCTGCATATGTGGCAGCAACTGGGCTGGATGAAGCCTGAGAATGACGCCGTTGACTATGCCTGAGGTAGCCAAAATATGATCATGTATGACCGTCTTGTGATTTTTAAAGCTGTAGCCCGAGTGGGACGTGTCGACTCCGAAATCTGGGGTCGATGCCTAGAATGTAAGACTGGACCCACTGCCACGCTCCTCCGTCATTATCCGTTCCGCAGAAACGTCAATACTCCATTACTGCCTCCTTTAGCATTATACTGCGCCCAACGACCTTTACACTGGCTATTCATCGAGCTCCTGGATTGCACCGCGGATCTGTATTCTCAATAGTCCTGATATGACATCGCGGTAGTGCGATCATTCTTTATACACCCGGGCGACCAGCCCAGTCGCTGCGCCTTATCGGCATAATCCAACATGGACGACGACAAGTACAGCAAATATGACAACATACCCATTCCTACATACGAAGAGGCTACCTCGTCAAGGCCGACATCTTCGTTAACGAATCGTGGACCGGAAGAACCCAGCGACGATGCAGAAAGGCAAGGTCTATTGGGAAGCGGAGGCCGAGGCGGCGGCGGCGGCGGCGGCGGTCAGACTCGGACGAGAAGAGGAGAATACCAACCGGCTAGTGTTGAAGATGCGAGACCGAGCATGGAAAGCGATCTGTCAATACCCGAAATGGCAGACGACGACGACGATGCCGAAGCCGCCTCTCTGCGACGAGATATGGAAGAGATGGAAGTGGATGATATCGATTCAGCACGTGGGCGCCGGCGGAGACGGATGGACTTTTCGAAACGCTTCAACTTGATACGACACAGCTTTTCCAGCTTCTCTCTTCCGAATGTCAGGATGCCCTCATTTACTTTCATCACCTCTAGAATCCAGATGCCGGAAGGATACAGCATCTCTCTTCCTATTGTAGCTCGCTTGGTCGGCATAGCCATCATTGTTATATTCCTTTACGTTCTTTTCGCTCTGGACATAATACCCAACAGCCGCCATATGGTGCAGCATTACGACCCGGAAAGCGTGCGGGCACGCGTACAGTCCGACGTCGACGGAGACAGGATCGCCGATTATCTGCGGTACATCACATCTTTTGATCACGTCGCGGGGACAGAAGGTGATCTGTATTTGGCCAAGTGGCAGTTTGAGCGCTGGGGAACCCAAGACTTGGACCAGGTTGCAATACTCGATTACTTTGTCTATTATAACTATGCCACTGAAAATGGGCGAAGGGTGGATATCGTCGATCCACCTGAACTGCACTGGGAAGCAACGCTCGAGGAGCCGAGTGTTTTCGATGATGTGCAGAGGCAGCAGACATTCAATTGGCATGGTTACTCAAAAGCAGGCAACGTGACCGGTCCACTCGTGTATGCTCACTACGGGTCGACTGGCGATTTTCAATACCTCAAGGACAATGGAATCAATGTTGAAGGTGCTGTGGTTCTGATGCGCTATTACGGGACCGAGGAGGAAGCCGCTCGAAAGATCAAGAACGCTGAGGCACATGGCGCTGTAGGATGCTTGTTATACTCCGATCCGGAAGAAGATGGCTATCTTCGAGGCGCGGTATTCCCTGACGGACCTTGGCGGCCAGAGAACTCTGTTCAGAGAGAGGGGCTTGGTCTTACGAGCTTGGCAATAGGAGACCCTTTGACGCCTGGCTGGGCATCGACATTGGACGCGAAGAGAATCATCGAGACGAACAACCAAGGCTTGGTGCAGATTCCCAGTCTCCCTCTAGAATGGCGACAAGCTTCTTCCTTGATAAGATCAATTGTTGGATACGGCAACCGAGTCGAGATCGACAGACCCGAGGGTCTAGCCCCTGAGATCGAGTACTGGACTGGAAATCACACTTCTCCGAAGATAAATCTTCAAAACCTTCAGGACGAGAACAAGCTGCAACAGATCTGGAATGTTCACGGTATCATACAGGGCATGGAAACGAATCAGAAGAAGATCATCGTTGGCAACCATCGCGATTCATGGTGTTTCGGTGCCGTCGATCCTGGTTCCGGTTCAGCAGTACTCATGGAGGTCGTCAACATCTTCGGCACACTTCGCAAACTCGGCTGGCGACCACTGCGAACGATCGAGTTTATTAGCTGGGATGGCGGAGAGTACAATCTCGTCGGATCTACAGAATACGCCGAAGACAACGCCGAATACCTCCGAGAGAACGCTGTAGCATACCTGAACGTCGACGTCGGTGTCTTCGGCGACCGCTTCCGAGCCGCAGCATCACCCCTTCTCCAAAAACCCCTCGAACACGTCCTTGACCGCATCGCCGACCCCACCGTCAACGTGACGCTAAAGCAGATCTGGGACGAATCGAAATCTACGCTCGAGGGTCTCAACGCCGCCAGCGACTACGCTCCCTTCCAATACATCACCGGCACCTCGTCGCTCGATATGGGCTTCGCAGGCGAGCCACATTCTTTCCCCTCGCACAGCTGCTACGAGACGTACGAATGGATGCAACGCTACGGCGACCCGGGATTTGAGCACCACAAGATGCTAGCCTCAGTCTGGGCACTACTGATCCTGGAACTCGCCGACCGGCCCATCATACCGTTCGACTTGTCGGCCTACGCCGCCGCCGTGACGCGCTACGTATCCGACCTCGGACCCGACGCCGAGCGTCTCGGGTTCAGTACGACATCTCTGACCGCCGCGGCCGAGCAGCTCACCAAGTCGGCCGTCGAGTTCCACTCCTTTGACGATTTCTGGACCACCCAAGTCCTGGGTCGCGGCGGATTTGAAAGTAATGCGTTTGCGATTCGCCGCATTGAGCATAATGAGAAACTCGCGAATTTCGAGACGGATATGCTCGATTTGCCGGGCATGTTTGAGAATGAGTCGAGGGCAGCGGACGAGCATGGTGTAAGTATTACTTCTCATTTTACCCTACTCAGTGTGGTCTATTCACAAGTGCGTGTACAGTAGTGCTAATGTGATGCTAGATCCCCGGTCGAAATCAGTATAAACACGTCATCTTCGGCCCGTCGAGGATGAATAAATACCAACCTTCATATTTCCCTGCTGTCAGGGACGCGATTGAAGATGGCGATAGCGAGCTGGCGCAACGACAGGTCGAGAGGGCTGCGATGATCATCGCTCGTGCTGCTAACAGGCTGCTGTCCTGATCACCTTCAACGTCGCTCGGGGAGGTACACCGAGCTGATAGAGAGATGTACACGGATCAGACTGTGGTCATCTGTATAGACATTTGCATTTGTTGGTTAGCGGCATGGTCGGCGTTGGTGGAACTGCAGCGGCAGTGGAAAATGCATTCCTTGTGTTATGAACATCCTTTCTCTGTCGACGCCGGTCTTCGACTTCGTGTCTATGGTGCTCGTCGCACGTGTTATCGCGTATGTGAACCTCACCATATCCGCTGTGCGCTCCTTCTCGTCGATGGTATGCACGCTTGCCTACCGCCTCCTGCCTCCTGCCTCCTGCCTCTATCCTCGCCGTTCTTGCCTCGCTGTCGCTGTGTTCTCACGACGCGTACGTCCGCGTGCCCGTGCATTGCTTTCGTGAATCCTTTCGTGGAATGCAACGTCGATTTCTCTTTGCCGGATTAAATACAACGGAATGCGCATGGGGATCAGAGGCAGGCTCATCACCACACCGGACAGCTCCAGCTCGTCATTTCAATTTTCTCGACTATAACGGGCGCGATCTCTCTTCTGTCACGCGCGGATCCTGATCAGGTAACCTCACCGCAAGCCCCGAAGCGCGCGATCTCGCGCGCATTGCCGTTCTCATGTGCTGTCGCCAACCCCATGCTGTCTGTAGGCTCTCCTGCAACGTTCTTCCATCACAGACGCGGGTGTCTCCCACCACTATTTGCGCGTCAGACCTTGGGCGCAGTAGTCATGAACGTCTGCTGTCGTCTTCCACCTCCGGTGCCCTACGGGCCGAACTCGGGCGTGTTCCTTTGTCCTTGTGCTGTCATCGTCAATGCTGCCGTCGTATTGGGTCGCTTTGTTGCGTTTTACTCGGCCTTACCGCTTTGGACAAAGAAATCATTGTGAACGGAGCCGGTTGCGGACTCGTCATTCATCCCCGAGGCATGAGTGGTGATGCCGGTTGTGCTGGGGAGCGGAAATGCTATAGTAGTAGAGGACGGGCTGTAGACGTAATCGCTGACTCTGAGATGATTTTTCGACTCGTAGCGAGTAGAGGAGGTAGCGCGGAGCGATCAAGATTCGAGAAAGGGGTCGTCGATGCGCTTTGCAAAGCAAAACATGACGGGGCTGCAGCAAGCAGAACAAAGCAGCGAAGGGGCTTCAGGGATACCGGCGTGCAACAGTGTCAAGACGCGGTCACCAAGATCGTAGTGCAATCCTGCTGCTCGCACGTCACAGATCGAACCTCAAGCACGCTGTCAGGCCTTCCCGTCGATATCTAGCATCTGAAAAGTGCCGGAGACAGCGCAGGGGAATCTCTGGTAAGAGTCTTGACGACGAAAGCCATACGTAGCCAACAACAACTCTGCAATAGGGCAAACCTTCGGCAAAGTGCTACAAGGTGATGCTCTGAGCATTCCCGTACACGGGAACGCCCATTGGACGATCACACTGAATGATCGACGCCTCGACCGCCCAATCCTTGCTACGAGTCCAAGTTGTCACGCAGGTACGTCAGGGCTGGCGGGGCGGAGTGACCATGCTACCAAACAGAGCCGGCATTTTCCCGTCCAGCCTTCCACTTGCTGGCATTGCAGACTCGCCTGCGGAGTCCGAAGGAGACAAGTAGATGGCTCTGCTCTGTCATCGTCGTCGTCGGCGTCTCAAGTGTTCGATCGTGGCATGAGTACGAAAGTCTTGTCGCGGGTCCGTCAGGATCGACGGAGCACACTCGACAACAAATGTCCATCAAACAAAGCCGGTCGTTGTCCTCTTGACCTTCTCGGTCACGGAGATCGTAGGCCCGACGTAAGGGCTCGAGAGCTGGGAACATGGCGTCCGTGCTGAGTCATCACCAGACCCGAGCGACCCGCTATGGCTTGCATGACTAGTGCCCAGGTGAAACACTTTGAGGCTCTGCGTCCGACAACAAAGCCCTACTCAGACAACGTCTTTGTCCTCACAAAGCCGACGTATTTCACCCCGCCAGACTTTCATACCTCGACGTCTTGATCACCAACAGAGCAGGAGCCTCTGTGGATGGTGTAGTAGACTTGTAATTCCAGCGCTCTCTGTATCGGAAGAGATACTGTCGTCCGCCCTGTTTCCGGCCTCATATTGCGATCTCGTGCAGCTTGAGAAGCCCTTTCTGGCTCAGTGATTTTTGGAGATCCGAGATCTGGTATCCTTCCAACTTCCCTTCCTGACACCATCGCTGACCATCATCGTCGTCGTCTTCGCCAGTTGGCTGATGCATGCCAGTGACTTCTCTCCATTTCCGTAGCATACCATTGCTTGCTCAGAGCTAGCGTTTGCTCCAGAGCAAACTCCAGTTCATAGTGATATTAAAGCTTCCTCAACCCAGTACAATGTGCCTCGTCTCGTCAAGTGTAGGAGCTTCAAGCTGGCGCTGGTCCCCATCCATGCCTTCGTCATCTCGCAGCAGGGAAATCAGATGTGATACCGGCACGCCGGTGCAATCCGCCGTCGCCTGTCACCGCCTACGATAGTGGGAGCTTACGTCCTCTCCTTCACATCTTCCACGCCAAAAGACCACGTCCGCATACTCTCAAAACATCTTCAACCTCGACCTTCTCTTATTTCTTCCATCATCGGTCATCCATCTCAATTCATCATCGATCAATCATCAACAGCCCCTGATACTTCTGCATATCTCTTCCAGCATATATACTGCTCAGCAGTACCCGTGACCACCTCCTGATATTGACGTCCTCAACGCGTGACGTCGATCCACCTCAGACCAAGATCGTCACGATCTGTGAAACAATCCACGGCGACAATACCACCTCTGCAATATCCCAGAGGAGCATACCATCGTCTTATGTAAGCCTCGCGTCGTCCCAAATACCATAACATCCTTCTGACCTCAAACAGCCTTCACGTCGCACCAAGATCGTCACCAACCTCTCTTGGTGACCAAAACCGCGACAACATCTTCCTCAGACAGGAAGAAACACACCACATACCAGGCCGTGTGAGTACCCTGACGTGCGCTGTGTCGTGAACCCTGCTGGCGATGGAAACAGTATCTTCCTGACACCAAGATCGTCACCTCCTCTAGTGACGCCGCCCATATATAACCACTTTTTCCGAACCCGGCGTCCGTTTCTACAAGGCCGACGTTCGCGACTCTCACGCCGTTCAGAACGCCGTCAGCCAGACAAGGACCATAGTAAGCCAGTACCCCTTGCCCTCCATCAGATCATGACAGACTGCTAACCTCCGCCCAGTAAATAAGAACCATGAGCGAGGACCGAAGACCTCCGCGCGGGAGCAGATTTTTGTGGGCACGTGGGTACCGACCGGCCGTCCAGAACAACGCACAGCAAGGCCAGCAAGGCCAGCAGCAACAGTCTTCGGTGGCTGTGCGCCTCTCTTCCCAAATTCAGTCGTCGTCCAGGCAGCACAGCGAACAGCATCAGTCGTCGGTGGTACGATCATCCTATACCACCGCTTCGTCCTCGATCCGCCAGCAGATCACACGGCGCCGCTCGTCCGCAATTCCTATAGTTCGTCCCCCTTCTCCATCGTCGGCCAGCCAGCAGTCATCCAGCAGTGTGCAAAGTCAGCTACTGGAGCGGCTGATCGAGCTGAGCCAAAACGCTTCCGCCCGTCGTGAGGCTGAGGCGAGGGATGCAGCCGAGACAACAGGAGAGATAGACCAAGAGACGCCAGAGGTCCAAGAAGCAAACGAATTGAATACCGTCCTTGTCGAAGATTCGCCAGAGGTGGCTGCCGCTGGCCAGCCGGGTCAGACCCAAGTGTCAACGCTCAACGCAGCTGCAGCGAGCTTTGTCTTCCCGCCAGCCCAATCATTGGTCGTGCTGCCAAGTGTCCAGCAGGTTCTCGACCAACGAATGCTGGAGCTGTACCAAAATTCCGCACTTGTCATGACCCACCATCCGGGTCGCGGTCTCGCCTCTATACCAACCCGGTTGCCAGGTCCAGAATACGCACGAACCGCGGCGCAGATCCTTGCTCAAGCTACCAGAATCACTCCCGCCACCAGCACGGCGCCAGAAAATCATGTTCTGCCACCACCAACTGGCAACAGAACCATCCTGCCAGCGGTATCCGGTCTCATCAGGCTTGGAGTCGGTCATGTGCAACAGGTCTTCCCAGAGGGACTGGTAGACAATAGCCTGAGTCAGCACAACCGCCTCCTCGAACGGTTTGGGAACGCCGACGTGGTGTGGACGATCTATACCGACGGACGTGGAGAAGGTCGACTCGCTCGTCCAGACGAGATCGTGCCGGGCGGCGGAGACCGCGGACAGAACGGGTCCAGAGTCTATTACCACTTCTCTCCAAACAGAAGTCCACGCAACAACGGCGGACACGCCTTGAACACCGTCGACTTGTACCTCGAGAGCATCGCCTTGACCATGTGGGTGACCCGAGTCGAGATGGACATGGCCCATGTCATCACCACGTATCTCGTGGCCCGGCCAGCGATCATGTCGGCGCTCAACAGCGGCATCAGGGAGCGACAGCTGTCGCCACTCCTTGACCAGATCACACACCGCCTCCGAGAAGGAGATGCCCCAGACCCGAACCGGAGATTCGCTGACCACAACACCGGTGCGATGAGGGCACTGCGTGACGTCTGGCAGTTCACCGTCAAGCTCATCAGCGACGGCGCCAATCATGGCGTCAGATCAGTGGAGTTGCCGGGAGTCCACAAAATGCTCAAGGCCATGAACCATATGATGGAGTACATGAACCTTCTGGAAGACGAGATGGCGAGGGTGATGCAGACCCCGGGGGCCCAGGAACTGGTGGACGCATACATGGCCACTGGGCTCACTGTCGAGCAGTTGCGCGAGTTCGAGGATGTCGCGGCGAATATGCCAGACTTCAGGCCGGAGAACTTGCAGTTGATGACGGCGGTGACTGCGCACTTCGGCGTGCCACTAGCGGTAAGATTGCGAGAGGTCGTCGTCCAGAGACCTACCAACTACACCTTCGAGAATCCATTGCCCTTCGGTTGCCCAGTCGAGAGGGTCTCCACTGCTGGCGATACCGTCGACAATAGCGCCCCGACTGACGCTCCATCGGCTGGTCCAGAAAGGACCCGAAACAGCAACGGATCCAGAGCCGGAGCGACCGCCCAAAACAAAGCACCGAACGCCAACCCATCCACCGCCGTAGAGAGTACCCAGGCCAGACCAACCGGAACCACACCAAGAGAACGCCTCACTCGCGACCAGTGGCTCAGGGAAGTCTTCGCCTCAGCCCCAGGCGAATTGGGAGTCCTGGCGGCTGCTCACCACCGAGAACAGCGAAGTGGTCTGCGGAGCAACCTCTGGAACGGCAGCCACGGTCCACCACCACCCAACCCATTCGCGCCGGTCAGAGTCGACAGACCAACCGACAACCAAGACGAGGCTGCGAGGACGGTCGCGGATACCACTCCCGAGGAAACCGAGATGGTCGACATGGTCGACAGTCTGTTGGAGGAGAATGAGGAAGACGATGAGCAGGGCGAGCTGTATACCAGAGATTGAGGCAAGGAGCTAAGCAGGTTGCAGGACAGCGAGGCTGATTTCCTTTTTCGTGGGGCGGTAATGAGACACAGTCGGTTATGATACCCCGGTGCGCGCTGGTATTCCATCTTCGAATGGCGGTAATGAAATTGAAATAACGGTAATAGACAGGAAGCAAAACAAGGAAACAGCATGAGATACCCAACATGAGATAGCAATGAAGCAAGAAACGACCAACCTAACAGCCTCCGTGATACAGCTGTAATGAGACACAGCCGCCTTTGAGATCGATAGAAGCTCTGTAGAAACGTTGAAGCAAGGGATGAACGCAAAGAAAAATAGCATTAAGATCCAACCACCTCATCCTCGGCATCAATACCCGCATCAATCTCGTCCCATCCAGTATGTCTAATATTCCTCTCACTATACTGCACCCACGCCCGCGCCTCACAAGTCTTGGCCTCGTCGATCCAATCGCGTATCCGCCACGTGATCCAGCCGCTGTGCCAGTGCTTGACATTATCCGGCTCCGCGGCGCGGCCGAGCGAGAAGCACGTGTACAGATGACACTGCGCCCCGTCGAGGTAGCTGAACTGGAAGCATTGTGGGAAATCAAGGCAGGCGCGCTCACAGTCGGCGTATTTGGCCCGTCCCATGTCGGCCTTGATGTCGTCGATTTCGAATACGGATCCTGCGCAGGCGTTGGTCCAGTCGTCGCGTTTGCTGGGCAGTTCGGTCAAAAAGTGTGTGTAGAGATCGCGGTGCAGCATTGGTTGGGTTGCTGGGCGGTTTTTGGCGAATGTCCAGACTCGGTCGATGTCGCCTGGCGTCATACCGTGTAGGGTTATGACTGGCTCGCACCATGCTGCAGGGCCGTATGGAAGGGTTGCGGGTGATTCGCCGCCTAGCATAGGCCATACTCCTTGGATTGGGATGTCCCATTCTTGCAGGGCTTTGGAGAAGAGGTAGTCGCCCGAGGCGTGGACTTTCATCCTGACATCGAGATCGGAGGCCTCGTCGGCGTGTTCGACGGCTATCTTCCGCATAGCTGCATTGGAGAGGATGATACCGCTTCCTCCATAGGCGAGCCGATCGTCGCTTTTGTATGTCGGAGAGCCGATTAGAAGCTCCTTGGCCGGATCTAGGGTGTCGAGCCACTGCAGCAGGGTTGGCCAGACGAGGTAAGTGTCGCTTTCGATGAAGACGAACCAGTCCTTTTGCGAGTATTTCTCCCAGGCAAGATACATCATATGGAAATACTTGTACTTGTCGAGAGTCAGAGCTGCTTTTTCAAGCTCGCGTTTTTTGTTGTTGTATTTCTTTGCGACGACGCTTTCAAGATTGTCGATGAGTCCTTCTTGTTGTAGTGCTCGCTGCAGCCGGTAGAGGTCAAAGTCAGGATGGTTCTCGCGAATGTTTGGTGTCACGTTCTTCAGTACATCGTGGAGGTGGTAGCCGCTGATGTCCTGCTCCATGTCGGAGACAATGAGAAGATTTGGCACGCATTGCAAGGCTGTCAGCAGCTGTGTGGGTACTTTCGTATATGCTTCTGTCGCTCCAGTCCTCAAGACAACCACAATCCGGCCTGCGTTGTCTGAGTTCTGGCAGGTTGCATTAGGCGTGAGAAGGTCGAGCTTTGGCTGGTCCTTCCACGATTCGCTCGGCGATGATGTGCCATTGTCGTGGACGGACGTAACAGCGCTGAATGGGCCAATGATGGTCCAATAGACGATTGTCGCAGTCAAGATGGTGGCCACAACTCGAACAGCGATGCCGTAGTTGTGAGATCGTGGTCCGAACATGACTGTCTGTGGGGAGGGGACCTCCGGGAATAAGGACGCTTGGCCTAGCGCTTACAGACACCCAACGACGACACCGACAGCCACTCAATGCATGCGCTTTCGAGGTTAAAGGTTCGTTTCTGTAGCGAGAGGGATCGAGCCCTCATCACACAGACGATGGATTGATCGCAAGTCCTGGCATTGAGGAGAGTTTCCTCCGAGGCACAAGCCGCGTACGCCACGCGGTTTGCTAATCACGTGCAGACAGGGCGACGCGGCATTTAACGGTACATGTTACCCCAGTCTAGTGAGCATGCGGTATAGCACCGTTGACCTTGCACGTGGAAGGAACACAGGACGGATATCAGACCGAGAAACACAAGAAAGACCAGGGCACAAGCAGTTCTACAAATTCTAGTAGAGTCTTCCGGGAGGCCTAGCAATCAAGTCAAGACCAAGCATAGCTAGGAGGTAAATTCAAGTGTGAAGTATGAAAGTTTAGTAGTATATATGTATATATACCAAATCGAAGTTATCGTACGGCATCAAGAAGTATACATGAAGTAGGCAAAATATGTCGTATAATACATGTCATCGTTGGAGCATCCTCGCATGTAGGGACCCTCACTACGCGATCAAAGCGGTCGAACCGTACAGAAGCACCTAGCCTCCAGCGCCCTTGGTCTTGCTCCTGAATCGTCCTTTGATAGCACCAGCGTTAATACCTCTCTTCTTGCTCACATCTCCGGTCATCGCTCTCGCATGACCCTTGCGCGTCTCTTGTCGTCGTTCTTCTCTCCTCTTCTCAACAGTGTCCTGACTCAGTGTGCCAAAACCACCTCTTTTCCGAAAGCAGACCTCCATCAAAGCATTGACATCCAGCATCGATCGGGGCATGCTCTGAACAACTTGGAAAATCTCCATCGGATCGTTGACAGCCTTGATCTGGTTTTCACCGGCCTTGAATATTGCGAGCGCGATGCGGAAGAGTGTTTTGGAGCCTTCGAGAAACAAGCAATCCCAGACGCGAAGGACGCATTCGATTGGTAATGTACCGACAAAGAGCGACATGAACCAAGCAGTTGTTGCAAGACTGACTGTTGGAAGTGTAGGCGGACCATCGATTGAGGTTGGTCTTTGTGGATCGTCCAGCTTCTGCCATATTGTAGGTAGCGTATCTTTGATGGTTAACATGAGTACAGCAATGTCGACATTTGCTCCTTCCAAAGATACTCCGTGAGTCCCTGGCAAGTAGTCGGTCGTCACAATGTTCAGCATAATGAAGACCTTTTCTTCATCTTCGTCCAAGAAAAGAAGTAACAAGCCCGCGATGAAGTTGAGAGATTGACAATAACCAATGTCCGGATTGTGAACGGCAAAAGCTTGCAACACTCGTCGTAATGATCTTATGATTGGAACTTCTGGAGGCGAGCTGTCCTCGGCAAATGCACTATCTCCACTGCTGTCTTCTTGGTCCGGGCTGGGATCAGGCTTGAATCTGCTGTTATCTGGAAACGTTCGGTGCAAGTCGCGTTCAATGTGCTCTTTGTCCACATCCTTCAGAGTATTGCCTTGCTTAATCTTCAAGAGAAGACTGAAGTACACGCCCTCATGGGTCTTTTGTAGCTTGGGACCACCAGCATACCAGAACCACGCAGCGCCTCTCCATGCCGGCGGGACACCTTTTCTGACATATCTTTTGACCTTGTCGGACTTTGGTGGGAAGCGTGTCGGTTTGTCTGTGCTTAATCCGTACTGCTTCATGAGACCGTCCCATTTGACCTGCCGCCTTTGCAGATGCTCATTGTATCCAGTCTCCCACTTATTGAATTGTTCCAGCGTGATGTGGTGTGACACTTTCTTGAATCCATACTGATCGCGTGGAATTGGTTCCGGTCCATGCTTTTCGGATTGGTCCAAGTTACGCCCAGTGATGATCTCTGAAGATAATCGCGCATGGCTCCTTTGCGGTACAATCAGGTTGCCGTTCGGATCTTGGGTGCCAGCTTCGGATTGTGAGGCCGTAGTGCTTCGTGTGAAGACTGCAGACAAGCTCCGTTGGTGACTGTGAGTCTTGCCATTTCCTATCAATGGAGAAGATGACGGTCGTGGTGAGCTTGATCGTCCCTCGCCGGTAGTCTCAAGGCTTCCTCTGACAGGTGTCCCGAACCCCTCGGCATACATCCCGATGGCATCTTCAACGCTCATGTCTCCTTCGTCCTGGGCTTCAGGCCAGCTGGGATACACCTTGACAAAATCACTATTCGAGCTAAAGCCTGTGGCCATGCTACTCCTCTCGGTGCTAGCGTATGAGTCAAAGGTGCTTGAATGGCTGGTCATGGCTGATCGAAAACTGGTTCTGACATCCTCGGTCGCCGATAGAGGCGGTATCTCACCAACACCAGATTCTGGAGAACCAGGTCCATCGGCGCCTCTTTGACGTTGTAGACGTTCTCTAAGATTCCTCATACCCTCTGACACCGATCGAGATCCTTTCAAAACGGAACCTGAGCTCTGTCGGGAGTAGACACTCTCGGCGTCGAAATTGTGTGCTTGTGCGCCCTGAGACCAGCTATCGTTCCTGCCTCTGTCCGAGATGACGGTTTCGAACGACCTTTTGTATTCCTCCTCTTGTCCAGCATCTAGGTGGTCATTGCGAGAAGTGCTCACAGTAGCTGGTGTGTAGAAGGGCGTCGCTACTGTTGGACTCGTTCCAGGCTGGAAGCCCTGAGTGCCATTGGCGGTCGTAAAGACGAGTGGGTGAGGTGGTCCATTACGTCGCAGTCGTTGGGCGGAAGCCTTTCGAAGTGGCAGATGCGGTTCGGGAGCGTGGACTCGAGTGGGTGAGAATGAATCTGCATCACCATGACTAGGCTGCGAGGGTCTGCGGTCGTGCTCCATCATCGTGAACGTTGGCATCGGTTGCTCAGTGGTTTAGGAGGAGACAGCGCCTCGAGCAGTGTCGTGGTATGGAGCATGTGAGGTTCGTCCACTCCATGACATACTACAGATGAAGAGGAGAGCGATTGTAATTTTGTAGATGAGCTATATCCTCAGGAGCATAATATTGGATCCGGTGCGATGTGGCACGAGGTGTTCTGCTTATGGTTAGAAAATGGAAATCTCCCGGTCGTCGACTCGAGGTGCTCGGTCCAATGGTTGAATTGGATCAGGTCTGGCGATTCTTTGACAAGGTTTGTGCCGTCTGTGAGTGTATGGAGCAGAAATCATGTAGAGTGACGATAGACCATGCATAGGTTGATCGGTGCAGATGCCGTTCCAGTCACTGGTGCGGGTGGAGAAGCAGCGGACGAGCAATGACGGAGGAGCAATCAATTCGTTTGCGGCGCGAGTCCTGATTTCCTTCTGTTTAATTTTCTTGACATCAATTTCGACACCAATCTCTTCGTCTTACCTAACCAGTTCTTCGTGTATAACCTGATCGGTCGGGCTTCATGATCAATCTCTCGATTCAGATCGGAGATTGTCATGGTCGACTTTCCCACGGATACACGAACTGTTGACCATTGTTTACGATCGCGTCACCCGTCCGGTACAATCAACACTGGACGACATGCAGATAATAGAAGTGTTTGCCGCGCGCGTGTACTCTCTGCTTCCGCGCAATATGTTCCTTGTGGCTCCTGGTGAGTTCGGTCACTGCATCATGAAAGGTAAGTAGACTCTGGCACGACATCGTAGAATGTACGGAAGTAAGTATCTGAAATTGCCAGTATTCAGCTTTATCATCATTGCAAATAATCATTACACATGTTGCTGCCTGGTTCTGCTGCCTGGTTCACGATGTGAATTGATAAAATAGAAGAACATCTTCTGATGCCAATGAAAGCCCTCGACGAATACTACAACCGCACTAGGATGCATCTTAGGAAGTTTCTCTTGGTACGGAGGTTTGAATCAGCTGGAAGGGTTGCACCCTGACGCTCCTGATGAGATGGAGGGCTACCTCATGTGATCCACATGCCGGATCAAGATGGTGGGCCTGTACAAGTTCAGCTACGGACAGGAGCAACTTTAGAACGCCCGCTCATTGGCGAAGACGACGCATCGCCTCAAGTGCATGAGCACTCTCAGCAGCACCGAACGAGCACAGACGATGGACTTTCGTGGTGTATGAGATTAAGAGAGATGATTCCAGCTGATAATGAATTGACGAGAGGAGAACCACGAATACCAATCCTTTCTGTATGACGCTCGACTGCCATCCGTGAGCGCCATGCTACCTATGCTATGCCTTCCAAAGTGCCTGTAACCTTTCCATGCAACTCCGACCCTAGCCACGAACGCCACATTGATCAATCTTGTGTATTTCACGACCACCCAAACCGCTCATTTGGCATACTTTTTGACCCAGTCCTTAGCTTGCGCATCAAACTCGGCCTTCTTGTTCTTGTACTGATCCGCAATGCTAGCCTCCACAGCATCATCCGGCTGCGGCGACGACATGATCGTGCGCACCAACTTCAACACGTCCGCGATCTTGTTCGGTGGCTTCCATTCGTCGCTCCTCAGCATGCCTAGACACATAGATCCTTTGTCGTCGTTGCTAACGTTTGGATGCCAGATCTTGGTCTTGAAGTTGACTGTGGGTGGCTTGAATGGGTATTCTTTTGGTAGTGCTACTTCGAGCTTGTATTTGCCGCCCTGAGAGAGTGTCTATTAGTAGTGGACAATGGGAAAGGTAGTGAAGAGTCGACGTACTGCGTAGAGGGAATCTGAGGGTGCGTCAAGCATCACCTCCCATAAGAACACATTGGACTCGTCTGGAAGTGTGACTTTGGTGCCTTCGACTGGGTTGTTTGACGCCTGGCCAAGCTCCTACAGGGTATTAGCATGATCTGACGCAATGCTCTGTACGTTTACTGACATTCATGATGCGCTTGTTAGCTGAAGCCATGGTGAAGCCTGGGACGATGGCCTTTCCGAGGATGACTCGAATCGTGCTTTGTTGCGAGAGATCTAAATCAGATATGTCCTTCGGGGCAGATTGCAGGTATGAAAGATTGACGTGTCGTGAAATATATGAAGAAAGGAGTTGTGAACACGGGTGACGGCATTCACATGTGAAGCTGAGCGGGAAGTTTGAAGCTTGAGAATACACAACGTCTCGAGACGCAGCCAATCTTCAGCCTTCCCTCATGTGTCGCATGCACGCTGCAGATCCACGAATTGATGCCTGGCGATCCATTGATTAAACGACCAATGATTGCACGCATTGACACGGGTGAGTCATGTGATATCGTGTTGGCTTGTACAACGCGCTACCAACTATTTATACCAGGTAGGCCTTCCACCCCATCTCCTTCCTCTCCTCGCGCTCCTCAAGGTCCGTCGTCAATCGCTGCAGGCTTCCGTTACCTTGACGGTATAGGCACTTGCAAGGCCCCAGTGGCTTCCACGGATCCTTCATGATCTCGGCGTCAATCCAATTTTGATACACTCCTTCATAACTCTCCCTCGATCGCACGTTACGACTTTCCCACCGACACGATGTTCAAGCGATCCTTTGGTCCAAAGGATGGCGTGGTCAAGAACAAGAAGCAGTCGAAGAAGTCGTTCCGCGATGATGCTAAGCAGAAGCTGAAAGATCAGTTGAACGCGCCCTCTAGTCCTCCTTCAGCAGGGTGAGTTCACGCGTCATTCTGACTAGGTAGCCATATCAGGCAGCCACAAGATAACACAATGTCTAACTCTCTTCTAGATCATCTCCTCGCCTGAACAGCGCAATCATCACGATTATCGTTGGCAAGGACCAGAGACTGTTCGCTGCTCACGAAGACGTTCTCTGCAAAGCCCCTTTCTTCGCGGATGTCTGCAGAGACCAGTTCTTCCAGGCCAACGCAAAGCGCATCGCACTTGTCGACGAGGAACCAGAGGTCTTCTCCGCTATTCTCGAGTATCTGTACAAAGGCGACTATTACCCACGCTTGCTGCACGACAAGCGTCGCAATATCTGGATCCTCGAGGACGGCCCTGAAGTCCTCAGCCCAAAACACGACGGTGGCCATGGCGATGGATCGGCGACAATGTATCACCGCCACGCTGGTGGTGTCATCCTCAAAGACACGGCTTTGTACTGCTCGGCAGAGCGCTACGGTATCGACGAGCTGAAGCGCCTTGCTCTTCGCAAGCAGGGTCTTCAGGTCGGCATCGGTGTCGCTACTATCCTGCGCAGCGCTCGCTTTGCCTATGACAAGACACCCGAGACCGATTCTCGCCTCCGCGCTCATTACCTGGCTCTCATCATTCGCAGCCGAAAGACTTTTAAGCGTAGTGGTACTATGCAGATGGAGATGGAGAATGGGGGCAGAATGTTCTTTGATTTGTTTGTGGCCATGGCAAACCACATTGACGATTTGATGGAGTTTGGGCAAGTGTCCTGATTTTCCCCCGACCCCCTTCACCAAAAGTCACATACCATTGATCAATGATCAAGCTAACAGTATCCCAGCACCAAGCCATCTCCACGAACGGTCTAAATGGTCGGTCCAGCGACGGACACCTCGTGCAGCTCGGAACGCGGAAAAACAGTATTTCTCATCTCAGCAAAATGACAAAACCCGACAAAAACACTCAGATTGGCACACTGACGTTCCGAGTATGCTCCTATTCCTACTCACTACCAGATTGAACCAGGACCAGGCTTCTCTTCTCAACACTATGCAACCATGACGAGGTCGGCCACGCCATTTTGCTTGAGATACTCGACTCCCACGCTCCTTGATCAAGAACAGAACAATCGCTTCTTATCGACTACTCTATCTTGTCCTGTCGCGACAAATTGATTTTTTCAACGACAGATAGACACACATCGTCCGCGACGTCTCTCGCGTCTCCTACGTTAGTCCACAATGAACACCAGTGCGCGAGAGCGATCTGAACACCTTCACTGGTTCGTCAGCTCTTTCGCGGCGCTCGAATGATCAGATAAGGCAGAATAGAAACCCCCAGAAAACAAAGACACATGGCCCCTCGGACTGCTCTCCGATGACAAATCTTCTGTGCAGAATGTGCAAAACAATGGTATACTACAAAACTTCCACAATCTCGTCCTCATCGTCCTCATCATCTTCGGGCGCCGCTTGCACCATCTTCCCCGCACCACCACCATCAAGCATAGGCGGCAACGGCTTCTCCTCACCCTCCTCGTCACGCATAACGACCTGCACAAGCCGATCACACGCCTCCTGCACCTCCTCGTCATCCGAATGCATATGCAACTCCCTAATAATAGGATAAACCTTAACGTCCCTCAGCCTATCCCTACCCTCCCTCGTCGTAGTGAGCAACAACAAAGTCTCCAAATGCGTCTTGACGATCTCCTTGTCACTTTCCCTGCTCTTATCCGGCGGCAGCAACTGCAGCTCATCCAGCATGCCCTCGGTGTCTTCATCGCTGTAATCCTCCGGACCCATGAGGGGCAGCAGGACGTACGGGAGGAGATTAACGCCGCCCTCGCCGTCCGTCTTCAGCAGCTGCGCGTGCGCCGCGCTGTCGAAGCAGCAGTTCTTGATCGTGCTCGCGACGCCGCGGCGCCGGATATCAGACTTATGTTCCGTGAACACGACGATCTTGCTCAGCGGCACCACGTCGCCGTCTTCCTTCCTCGGCTGCAAGAAATGCGTCCGGCCCGCCTCGTGGCGCGCACTGTCCGCGAACAGGTACGACAGGTAGTCGTAGTCGGCGGCTTTGTTGTAGCTGCCGTCCGCGCCCTTGACGAACAGATCCAGGAGCTGATCGATAGCGACGGGCGACGACGAGAGAGGGCTCGGCACGTCGCGCTTCCGCGATAGTAGTGATTCGGCGAACGGGTCCGATTTCGCCAGGTTCGCGATCAGCATGCTGAGGAGGTTCGCGTTGGGCTCGGTCGGCGACGTCAGGCGCACCAGCACGTCCTCCACGAACGTCTTGTCCGCCACTAGGATGTCCAGGATTTCGCGGTCTTCGGATAGGTTGATCAGCATTGTTATTGCGTTGTGTGCGATCTGCGCGTAGCCGCGAATCAGCAGGCGTAGGTCTTTGATCGGTTCTAGGTTGTTGTATTTGAAGAGGCTGGGCTGCGCTGTGGAGTAGCCGACCAGGTTCTCGGCCGCTGTGGTGGTTGTCAGTACATATGTTGTGTTGTGTCGTGGTGGTTGATCTGATATCGTACCGATTTGGCGAATCTCGGTGTTGCCATGGTGGAGGAATTCCACGAGCTGTTGAGATCATGTCAGAAGCGCTGGTACAGCAGATGTATGGCAGTACCCACCTCTTCTAGTTCTGTAGGCATTGTGACTGTGGTGTTTGTTGTGGTCGCGTGTTTCGAGTCGACAACTTTTTCAAGAATGACGCAGCGATCCTTATCGATAAGAATTTGATTTCCATAAAAAAGTGAAGCTATCTCCAAATTGGGGGCACTGTGGGGTACCAACGTCGAGGTCACAGAGCTTTCGTCAAAATAGCACATTCCAAGTATCAAGGACACAGTATGAATGCCGGGCCAATGTGATACTTTTGATAAAACTACGTGGTATCAATTACTTCTGGTTCTCGCGACCGTCCCTATCATACATGCTGATCACCTGCCATCTATTTCTGGTTCTTCTCAACCAGGCTCTTGGCCTTGTCAGCCTGCTTGCTGATGACTTTTTGAATCTCCTCCATGGTCTCTTTGAGGAGCTTCTCGCCCTCCTCACGGTTGTTCTGAGCGACGTTCTTGAAGTGAGTCAGCTTATGGAGCATGTCCTCACCGCCTGGGATCATCTTGGCGTATTGCTGGAAGTCGTCTGGGTTGAGCTGGGTGAGGCTACCGAGGCTCATGCCGCCCATGGACATGCTGCCGAGGGATCCGAGGGACATGCCGCTAGCCTGGTTCTTGGACTTGTCGACGGTCTCCCTGACGTATTTCTCGATATCAGAGGTGTTTCCGGATGAGAGAGAGTCCTTGGCCTTTTGGAAGAGCTCCATGGCGTTGCCGCTCATGAGAGCGTCCTTGTTGTCCTCGATGAGCTTCTTGACCTGTGGGTTCTTCTCGAGCATTGGCTTGGCCTGCTCGTAGCCCTTCTCCCAGGCCTGGTTGCCCATGTTGCGGAGCAGCTCAGTCTTCTCATCGACGAGGTTCTTGGCCTTACGCATGGTCTCGGCAGAGAAACCGCTTTGCATAAGATCTTGGATCTGTTGCACTGTTTGGTCATACTGCTTTTTGGCCTCTGGGCCGTAGGAATCTCCCATCTGCTTCAACTGGTTGATTGGGCCACCGAGCCTGTTCTTGATTTGAGGGTGGTTCTCCATAATGTCCATGACTGAACCGGCAGCCAACTTGCTGATCTTGCGGCTGAACTCGTTCAAGACCTCTGCGGCATCGTGGAAGCTTTCCCAGCTGAGACCCTTCTTGGAGACGTTCGAGAGGTCCTGGTAAGTGTCTCTGACAAGCTCGTCGACCTCCTTGCCGTGTGACTCGCGGACCTGATCGATGTCCTTGAAAACGGTGTCGACCATGCCACGACCGCCAGGAATGAATGCAACGTAAGAGTACGCGTAGCTGCGAAGGGTCTCGATGGCGTCGTCAGTGCTTGGTGTCTTTGCTTGTAACGTCGATGCAGCCATGTTGTATCTCTTCTGTGCTTCTGAGATGCTCGAGCTGACAGTGCGAGACATCTTGCCTGATGAGGTGCCGTACAACCAGCCAAGGTAGAGCAACAACGCACCACCAGCGCCGGAGGCCATACCAACGGCAATGTGGTTGGTAGAGGTCGCGCTCTGTGTTGACTGGAAGCGTACTCTGCCGGCGCGGGCAATGCCGGATGTACGAGAAGCCCTCAGGCTGTTGGCGGCCGAAGCCCTCATGATAGGTCTGGACATCATCTTGAAGGTAGTGTGAGGTGTCTGTGGTAAGGAGAGGTGGGAAGAAGAGAAGAAGGTGTTGTGAAGAGTGAGGTTGATCTTTGGAAACGTGCGGAAGAGCTTCACTCGGGGTAGCTAACTTTGTGCTTGTACCTGTGACGTAGGAATGTCTGAGTTGTGAGGGCGACGGGACCCATGACCCACGAGCGTTGCATGGCGCACCGCGCACGCCTTTGACCCGCCTATTATTGCCTGTCTATAGGCGCTTTTACCTGTATTTCCACAAAAGATGGTTTCTGTCAGGGTCTGATGTCAGGATTACGATGGAAACGATTGTCCATGCCTCGGCGGAAAGATGGGCATTCAATTAAACCACACTTGAACTGGACAAAGCTCCTTATCAGCGCGAAATCACGATTCGAGATGCAACAGTCTGTTTGCTCGTGTAGTTCCGCTTCATGTAGTGCTACTTGTTCACTCGCCGAGGACTCGCAAAGGAAGAATTGATCTTAAAGTCGATCGATTGAAAGCGACGACAGGGAGAACCATACAAATCATGCCCCGAGTGGTATCATGTAAACAAAACTGGCCATCCGGCGTTGCTACCCAAACTCCACGCTCGAGAATCAGACATCGTGAACAATCACTCCTCCATACCATCTTGAAGCTCAGCCAGTTCAGCAGCTTCAGCAGCTTCCGCGGCCTCTTGCTCCTCGCACTCGGCCTCGACTTCTTGCGCCACAAACTCTTCGTAGCCCTCGAGACTGTGCTGGACGTGAACTTTGAATTTGATAATGTCGTTGAGCATGCGCTCGAGCTCTGTATGGAGTTCCTCTCGGAGGGCGTTCGACCGAACGGTGAGCTGCTCATATCTAAGTAGTGGGTTAGCTGCGTTCCTGAGCTTTCTTTCATAACACTTACTCGAGGTTGGTATTCATCTCTCTTTGCTCCATCAGCTGGACGCTTTCAGTAAGATTGGCGCGCATCCTGGCCAGCTCCTTTTCCATCTTCTCGATCTGAGCATCCGAGGCCATCTTTTGCGCATTGGTGATTTCTTTGGTCTTTTCAAATTCCTCCTCTGCAGCTCGCACTCTGTGACCAAGTGTCTCGACCTCTGCTTGCTTGTCGTCGATTGCCTCCTTAATCTTGTCGAGAAGATCATGGTTGTTCATGTCCTGCTCCAAGGCTGCACTCCTGCGCTCGCTGATCTCTTTCCGGAGGCTGATAATGTTGTTCTTGACTGATCCTCTGAGGTCCAGGTTCAAGAGATGGTGAGGCTGATAACCGTTGGCAGAGTCAGCCAGTAGACGATCTGAATCAGAAGACGCCTGTGAGGAGTTCATCTGAGAGTTCCCAAAGTCTGGGCCTTTGTTGACTGTGAGCATCATCTCATATTGTTGTCCGTGGGCGTTGGGCGCTTCCGAAGGGATGATGCCGATCTGGTAGCCGAGAGAGTTGTATCTCGACACAGCTTCCTCCAGTTCTGCCAATTTTTGGCCAGCTTCCGCTTCCTTGTCGTGCACAACCTCACGGCACTCGTCAAGGCGAATAGCAGTGGTCTCAACTCCGGCCTGCAGTCTCTTCCTTTCCGTGTTCATGCGATCAATGTCTTGAATTGTAATTCCTTGCTGATCGACCATGTCCTGCAGGTTTTTACGATCCTCCTCCGCGTCCGCAAGCTCTTGCTCGATTCTTGCAATCTCTTCCCCAAGCACCTTTGTCCTGTGCTCATATTTCTCGACCTTCGTGCCCAGGCTGTCGTTGTAGCTTTCGAACTTTGCCTGATCTTCTTCAAGGACCTTGATCGTCTCATCGAGCTTGGCTAGACGAGGTGCACTCTTGCTGAGCTCTTCGATTTGATCCTGCAGCGCTTTGCTCTCTGCTTCAAGAATTCTGACCTGTTCAAGATTGTGCTGGTTGGCTTGCTCGAATTTGGCTGCCATTGCTTCGACGTGGGGCTGTATAAGCTTTTGTGCCTCCTTTTCTGCCTCCTCTTCGTCTTCCTCGTCATCTTCGATCGACAGCCATGTTCGATAAGCATCACTCAAGAATTCAAACGTGATCCGATCGGCTGCAGTGTCGTAGCCGGCCTCGGCGCAAGCATCGTCATAGGTGCCGATACTGTAATGCTCCATCATTTTGGCGAGTTGCATCATCCAGTGCAAAAGACCAAGAAACGTTGACCAGTTATTGCCCCCAACTGCTGCCAGTTGACTCTTGGAAATGTTCTTCTCGAAAGGGTATCTCATTTGCTTGAGGAGGGGTGGTACTTCCGCGTCGATATTCTTCTGGAATCTGTAGGCCGGGTCGATACAGTGATACAGGAACTGGAAAGCCATGTTGAAGTCTTTCTGAGTGGGCGAGCTCATTGATTTGTGCGTCAATGTGTGCTTCATCTCCAGTTCGAAGTTCCGCTGCACGAGAAACTCCATTACCTCCTGACCCATCTGTGCGCGGGTGGCAGGATCTTTTAGACGTCGAGGGTCCTGCGGGATTGTGTTCTGCGGAGGAGCTGTCGCAAAGAACGAGTGATTCGCAGCAGGCCCGAGTCCCATGGACGGTCGTGCACTATATACACTGCTCCTCCGTTGAGTGCTGTCCTGGAACTGTGGTTGTGCTGGTGGCGCGATCGATGTTCCAAGACTCCCTGGCATCAAACTCTTTCTTCCTGTGCTGGCGAACAGATTGGCCGTAGATTGTCGCTGAACAGTCGAGAGTCCAAGATCGCCTACGTTGTTTCCGGATGAGGATCTTTGAAAGATTGGCTGTGTTGGCCGACCAGGAGCGAGCGACATTCGAGAGCCGGAAGTTGATCGCTTGTGTTGTGCTGTGCCGGGCGCTTGAAGGTTCGAAATCGAGTTTGATCGTTTCATCGCAGAAGCTGGCATTGGAATTGCGGATACATTGTGATTTACTGCGCCTAATGTCTATGACATCGGATCAGTGTGTTTCTTATAGTCTTTGTGCGACTGTTGACATACCTCACGCGGACGGCGCACCGAGAAGAGGTGAGCGTCTTGCGCCATATTGAGCGCGTGATCGTCTGATGGAGTCGCAGTGAGCTGGAGCGTATGCGACTCAATTCGAGAGTGAGCTGTGTAATCTGTCGTTGTTGGCGCAAAAAGTTGTCGGATTAAGCAGAGGGATGGATATTGATGATGCAGAAAGCGCGCGGAGTAAACAAACCCGTTTCCAGGTGGAGTCGGCATGTTTGGCCCACCGTCCCACGACTTCCCAATGCCAAGGCGTCGGCGCTCTGATGCCTCGGCATCATCTGAATAACCGTCGCCAGCCTTCAACGAGGGCATCTCTGTACTACCACCGCATAACTCTTAGTATACGATCTATCTCACCAATCTATCTGTTGAACGACCTACCTGCTATCATGGTCCGAGAGGACCTCGTCAACGGAGCTGTACGTGTACTGCATAGCCCTGGAGTGGTCAAATGCGCTGACGACAATCACAGGTCTCCTGTATGATACCTATTAGCTGGCAGCATACTTGTACTAATGAATGCTCACAGTTCTGCAAGACCCTTCAGTCGCGAATGCACCCATTGAGCAGAGAGTAGCTTTCTTGCGATCAAAGAACCTCACACAGGAAGAGATCGATGTGTCGTTGCAACGCGTAGGGTCAGAACCAGCTCCCGTCACAACCTCGAATCCACCTGCGCAGTCGTCAAATTACGGATATCAGCAGTCACCCGCATACCGACAACCTGGTCCCTACAATGGCTATCCACCCAACACGAATTGGCAACAGCCACCTCCAGAGATACCACGAAGAGACTGGCGAGACTGGTTCATCATGGCGACAGTCGTGGGTGGAATTGGTTATGGCGCGTATTTTGTCGCGAAACGATACATCTATCCTGTGATTGCGCCGCCAACTCCACCTCAACTCGAACAGGACAAAGCTAGCATTGATGCATCGTTCGAGAAAGCTTTCGCTCTGCTGGATCAACTAGCTACTGACACCGAGGAGCTCAAGGCGTCAGAACAAAAGAGGACGGAGAGACTGGACGAGGCTATGTCGGTTGTGGAGAATGTCATTGGTGAAGTCAAGGACGGTCTTAGGCAACGAGAGAGTGACAGTAGAAGAATGCGCGATGAGGTGCAGTCACTAAGAGATCTGATTCCAAAGGCCATCAAGTCACACGAAGAGAGTACCGACCAAAGATTGAAGGAGCTTGGAGTGGAGATGCAGAGTCTCAAGACACTACTGAGCAACCGAGTGGGAGCACAGCCAGTCCGACCATCGCAATCATATGGCGCTCTCCCAGGCACACCTTCAAACGCGTCAAATGGCGTCAATTCATCGGCCGCTGACCTTGGTAACACTAAGATCGAAGCGTCGCAGACCTTGGAACAGGCACAGCAGGATACCGAACAGAGGTCGGCACAGCCAGAGAGATCTGCGAGCTCGACTCCTTATGGTAGAATCATGAATGGAAGGGCGTCGATTCCAGCATGGCAGATGGCTGCGGCCAAGAAGGCCCAGGACGCCAGTAAAGACACTGCCGAGAGTGGCACTGCGGTTGATGGTGCTTCCGCATGATCGACCGTGTGACGTGTGTACGATTCATCGACAGCAGGCCAGTCTTTCTTCACTATTCTAGTCACTATCGTAGTTGAGCAAGAACGAGTTCAAATTCATGAAGTGGTCAATAATGGTTCGTGATTGGTCAAGGTGACAGGGTTCAGCCACTCACACGCGTCGACGTCCTAGTAACAAACTCAATACTTCTCTGGTATATATTTAACTGACCACCTGATATCTCATGAGTAGAACTCCCCGAAGTTTGACTGTATTTTGTACTGTATTTTGTAAGAAGAACAGAATAATGCCTATGGGGGTTACGAACGACCACCGCCTGCAGAGCCGCACATTCCACCCCCAACCTCCGCGTCTGCTTCGTCAAACATCGACACCGACACATGCAAAGAGGTAGCAGTCTGGCACGAGCTCCTCGCGTGCAAGAGGCTGCATCAAATGGCTACACAGCTGATGAGACTTACAAGAGGATCATCGTCGCCTGTGACGGAACATGGGTGAATTCTCAGAGTGGAAGCACAAAAGAAAGTGCCAACATCCCCAGCAATGTAACCCGACTGTCGCGTGCCATCAAACGACAGAGCTCCGACGGTATACCACAAATTGTTTACTATCACTACGGTGTCGGTACGCAGGGCGGTATCGTTGACAGACTATACGGTGGCGCGACTGGCGAGGGTCTCGGCGAGAATGTCAGAGAGGGGTATTCGTTCATTGCTACCAACTATGAGCCAGGGGACGAGATCTTCCTTGTCGGTTTCTCCCGTGGTGCGTTCAGTGCGCGTGCCATAGCTGGGTTGATCGACCAGATCGGAATCTTGACTAGGACTGGCATTCCTTACTTGGGTGAGATCTTCCGAGATGTCCAACATCGCCACGATCCGGAATATCACCCTAAGTATCCGAATATTCCTTTTCGAAACAAGCCGAGCGCTGATAGTTCACGCTACACACAGGAAATGCGAAGACGTGGGCTGACGATTCTCGGAGTAACAATACGAGCAGTCGGTGTCTGGGAGACTGTAGGCTCGTTGGGTACGCCTCGTATTGGCTGGCTTGAAAAGGTTGGCTTGCAGTCATCGGCGACCAAACGAATGAGTTTCTACGACACGCATCTTTCGAACAGCATCGAGAATGCATTCCAGGCTCTAGGACTTGACGAAAAAAGAGCCTCGTTCGTCCCAACACTGTGGGAGAAAATGCCAGGGAACAAGACTCGATTGCGACAAGTCTGGTTCCCAGGCGTACATTCTAATATCGGAGGCGGCTACAGCGACCAGGAACTGGCCAACATCACACTCGCATGGATGGTCTCGCAGCTCAGAGACTTTCTCGATATAGACCTCGACTACGTTCTGGACGAGCAGGAAAAGACCGAGGATTATTATGAAAAGGTGAACGAACGCCCTCGACCCTGGTCGTTTGGGAAAATCTACAATTCCATGTCTGGCTTATTCGCCCTCGGAGGAGAAAGGCACCGGACTCCCGGGAGATACTTTGTTATTGACCCGAGCACAGGAAGAGAGACAGACGAGCCGTTGCGAGACACGCACGAGTACGTACATCCCAGTGTTAGAGTTCGTATCAAGCTGGAAGGACCGGGCTATGACGACCATGGTGTTTATGAACCGAAGGCTTTGAAAGACTGGAGGCTTGTGGTTGACCCAGGGGAAAGTGATGGAGGAAGACCTGCGAGGCCTGACATCTACTGGCAGCTCACGACGAAACAAAAGAACGTATCGACTCGTATCTTGCCAGAGAGTCCGCTATGGCCGCTCGAGAGGGAGTTGCTGGAGATGGATCCGGATAGAGAAATTGAGGACTACGTCATGCACCCTCCGGTATCAAGCAAATCGGTCAGGAAGACAAGATCACGGCGGTCGCGGAGTATTACCTTCTCGTAATGAGATCGATGCTGGGCGACCAGTCCGACAAAGGCATAGAGTACCTGAAAAATATCTGAAATCTATGTATACGATCAGCTAAGGACATGTCTATCTTGCCGCTACCACCAATCATGCTTCCACTTGCGCCAATCGAGATGAGCAGCAGACTTCAGATCGTCGACGTTCAATACATCGGCGCCCTCCTTCATCAACACATGCCATACATGATTGCGAGCACTAATCGGCCATTCAGGGGTGCCCCAGTATCTCGCCTTGAGTCCTCGTCGTTTGGCTCCGCGAATCTGACCTCGAATAATGTCCATTTGTGCTGGTGAGAGATGACCTTTCCACACGAGTCCGACTGTCTGCGTGAAGGACACGGACGCATAGTAAGAATTGCTCAGGTCGAACTCAGCCTCGTGAGGCACGCCCTTTTTGCCCTGACCTTGATCGGTGTCCTTGGCATCTTGACGTTTGGCGTCAGCGACAACTGCAGGCTTGTCTGTCTTTCGAGGCATTTCCCAAAGCTTGTCTAGAGGAGCGTCGAAGAAGATGTCGCGGTAGGTCTGATTTGCCACAATCTTGTCGTAGGGCGTGTTGCCGGTACCGACCACAGTGACTGGACCATACACGGTCTCGCTTCCGTTCCAATAGGTGAGGTAGTTCTTGTCACGAAGTGCGGACAGCTGCGACTCGACGTAACTCCAGGTCTCGTACCCATCCGTCTTGAAGTCGACAAGCAGCACCAGCGTCTGCTCCGAGTCCACATCAAACACACCGTGTTTTGGGCTGGGCACATCTGCGAATTCTGTTTTCGGGTTCTGTCTGTCCAGTAGCTCGACCAGAGGGTCGACATACATACTGCGGAAGGTACGGTTGCGACTCAAGGCAGATTGACTGTGGCCGACGTACAGATCGTCATCAAAAACCCAGACGTCAGCTTCGACTCCGGTGCAACCATAGTGGATCGCCTCGAATAGCGGGATCCGTCTCCAGTAATCGTTGTGAGAGTGGCAAGCGATTGGTAGGACGTCTCGAGTCGCATCTGTAGGATAGTGTGCGAGGTTCTGGCCAATCTTGCCAGGCATGCCCCATTCGGGCAGGAAGTCGCTGTCGTGGTCCTCATCCCAAAAGAAACTCGCTCTGCCTATGAGAACTTGGAGAACATGGATCAAACCACTGGTAGTTGTTAGCCGGCTTATCCTCCGGTGGAATGAAAGATAGATCTTGCAACTCACAAGAACATTAGCACAATGGCAGGGCCCAGAACTACCGCTCTGCGCAGGAAATGCGCCACCGCCTGGCTCCATCGTCTCTTGACAAACAAAGGCGAGGTCGTATCCAGTTTAACAGACGTCCTGGCCGAATCGGAATAATTCGACTCGTTCCTGCGTCTTTTCGACCCCATCATTATTCTCCAGGCCGCATTCGGGATCCTGCTTCCACTTCCACCACGCGGAGATGCAGCGTTGTAATATGTCGGTCCATCTTCGTCATGTTCGTCAATCGTCGACAGAAGGTTCGAGCGCATGGAATATGCTTCAATTTCCTCGTCATTGGCCTGCGGTTGCGACAGCCTCGAGGAGGGCGCCATGACCTCGGCGAAGTGACGAACGATGCCAGCCGCGATCTACCGGCCTGTAAAGGTAGGTACTCTACACAATCGGCTCAGCTCCCTTGCGTCCCGTAGTCCTGCAAAGTATGATACTGTTGATTCGGTTATTTCGTCGGTATGCAAAGATGATGTCGAAGAACAACGATCCTATGTTTCTCGAATAATGTCGCAGACAACAACGCAGCCTTGCGCCACAGTAACGATGGGTTGACGGCTACGGTGCGGCGGGTTTTGCTTTTGGAGTTCTGTCACCCGCAGCGATTGCGAGGCCAAAATTCAAGTCCAGATCCGGTACCTCGTCTATCGGCAACACAGCAGAGCTTCCGGCAGGTATTGTACGATGTGGTTTTATTGTTGATTATGCACATACGATAGCTTTTGATCCTGTCGGTCGTTAAGGAAGGATCTAAGGACGTTCACTACTGATGAGGACGCGATTTGCTTTTGAGAGAAATATAACTCACAGATACCATTACGAATACCGAGCTAACAGGCTAGTGCATGATGAACATACAGGGAGAACACGAGGCTTGACACCAGACCAACCCAGCCTATGAACCGCCAAAAAATGCCCCGTCGACGATAAAGGTTGATGCGAATCTGCCGGCCCGCAGGTGCCGAATCATCCTCGCCAGTGCAAATGCGGGGGAAGTGCAGCCGACTTCACATTTTGGCATCATCGACTCGGCCAGAGTCTTGGCACCGACCCGCCTCATCTGGCTTGCTTCATGACTGCACATTTGATATATCCGAACATCAAACACAATAATCGACTAGGGAGGAACCATGTCGCCAGCCCTGGACAACGCAGAGACGCAATGGCTCGCTCAGCTGAGTGCCATGCGGGCTGCCATCGCCGACTTGAAGCTGCCACAGAACAATGGCACAACCACAGAATATGGTAGTGGCTTCTGGAGTGAAGAGGATGACCTCTCCCCGAGCACAAGTGGTGACGACCTATGGGATCTCGTTGATGATGACGATGATGATACGTACAGTAGCGACGACCTTGGTGGAATCGACTATGACCATGCTGCTTTCGAACAAGCATCTGGAACTTCCCACGACCAAGCATGGCTACACACTCAGCTCCAGACTGTCTCTTTGATAAATGGAGGGCTTGATTCAGATGCTCTTCAACAACAAGTGTTGGCCATTCTCGCTTCTGACAGTTCCGATGATGAGCTGCAAATGTTACTCGCTGAGACTCTCGGTTTCGATCATCTGGACCTTGTGTCCGAAATCATATCGCACAGGGCCGACATCCGAGATGCTCAAGCCAAGCCATCTGTACCACAGCCCGGAAGACTTCTCTCGCGTCAGGAAAGAGAGGCCGCCTTGCGAAGACAGGATTTCGAGCACAAGAATGCTGTAGTCGCAGAGGGAGTGGATCGATCCGGCGCCAACTATCCCCACGTCTATCGCGCCCATGATGCCGGAAACACTCTATCCTCCCATGGTAGAAAGTATATGCTGCCACTTGGCAGTGAGAGACGAGAACATGAGAAGTACGAGGAATATTACATCCCTGCCGCAAAGGTGGGCACACTCGGCGCTGGCCGCTCGCTCGTGGAGATTAAAGATCTCGACGGTCTCTGCCGTGGTACCTTCAAAGGCTACAAGGCCCTTAACAGAATGCAGAGTCTGGTCTATCCCGTGGCCTACCACACCAGCGAGAACATGCTTATTTGTGCTCCTACTGGTGCTGGTAAGACTGATGCTGCAATGCTCACCATCCTCAATACCATTGCGAAGAATACCACACCAAACCCAGCCGATGACCAAGAGAACAACCAGTTCGCAGTCCAGGTAGATGATTTCAAGATTGTCTACGTCGCACCAATGAAGGCCTTGGCGGCCGAAGTCGTCGACAAGCTGGGCAAGCGTCTTGCATGGCTGGGCATCCAGGTCCGAGAACTGACTGGTGACATGCAATTGACCAAGGCCGAAATCGTCCAGACTCAGATCATCGTCACAACTCCTGAAAAATGGGATGTCGTTACGAGAAAGAGCACTGGCGATACCGAGCTCGTGCAAAAGGTCCGCCTTTTGATTATCGATGAAGTGCATATGCTTCACGACGAAAGAGGCGCTGTTCTCGAATCTCTTGTTGCACGTACGGAGAGACAAGTCGAAAGCACGCAGTCTTTGATTCGTATTGTCGGATTGTCGGCGACACTGCCAAACTACGTCGACGTTGCAGATTTCCTCAAGGTTAATCGTATGGCTGGTCTCTTCTATTTCGACGGCTCATTCCGACCTGTGCCCCTACAGCAACACTTCCTTGGGGTGAAAGGCAAAGCAGGATCTAAGCAGTCGAGAGACAACATCGACTTGGTAGCTTTTGAAAAGGTCAGGGAGATGCTCGAGCTTGGTCACCAGGTCATGGTGTTTGTGCACTCCCGAAAGGATACCGTCAACACTGCCCGTAAACTTTACGAACAAGCTGTGGAAGAAGGAGTGTCAGATCTCTTTGATCCTACTGGTCATGAGAATTGGTCATCTGCACAAAGTGAGATGAAATCGTCCCGTACGCGGGAAATCCGCGAACTCCTCCAGAAAGCCATGGGTGTACACCATGCTGGTATGCCCCGTTCTGATCGTAACCTTGTAGAGCGTCTGTTCGGTGACGGTGTTCTTAAGGTGCTCTGCTGTACCGCTACTCTCGCTTGGGGTGTCAACTTGCCCGCAGCCGCTGTTGTGATCAAGGGTACCCAGCTATACAGTTCAGAAGCCGGAAAGTTTGTTGATCTCGGTATTCTGGATGTGCTCCAGATCTTCGGTCGTGCCGGTCGTCCACAATTCCAAGACACTGGTATTGGTATGATCTGTACGACGCAAGACAAGCTTCAGCATTATCTCACCGCCGTCACTCAGCAGCAACCAATCGAGAGTAATTTTTCGAAGAAGCTCGTCGACAATCTCAACGCTGAGATTTCCCTGGGTACGGTGACTTCTGTACCCGAGGCCGTGCAGTGGATGGGTTACAGCTACCTGTTCGTCCGCATGAAGCGCAACCCGATGAACTACGGTATCGAGTGGGCGGAGATCCGTGACGATCCCGAGCTTGTACAGAGACGACGGGATTTGATTATCAAAGCAGCTCGAGTCCTGCAGACAAGCCAGATGATCATTTTCAATGAAACCACCGAAGAGCTGAGATCCAAGGACGTTGGTCGTATTGCAAGTCAGTTTTATGTCTTGCAGACCAGTATCGAAATTTTCAACACAATGATGCGCCCTCGAGCCACCGAAGCAGATGTCCTCAAGATGATCAGTATGAGTGGAGAGTTTGACAACATAACGTCAAGAGATACTGAAGAGAAGGAGCTCATCCGCTTGAAAGACGAAGTGGCTCCTTGCGACATCGAAGGCGGTATTGGCACACAACACGGCAAGACCAATGTGTTGCTTCAGTCTTACATCTCTCGTGCTCGCCTCGAAGACTTCACCCTTGTCTCTGACTCTGCATACGTCGCTCAGAATGCCGCAAGAATTTGTAGGGCATTGTTCATGATTGCCCTCAATAGACGATGGGGCTACCAATGTCTCGTCCTTCTATCCATGTGTAAGTCTATCGAGAAGCGAGTCTGGCCTTATGAGCACCCACTGCACCAATTCGACCTTCCTGTGCCAGTTCTTCGCAATCTCGATGAAAAGGGATCCACAACCTCAATTGAGGCATTACGTGATATGGAGCCGGCAGAGATCGGCCAACTCGTCCACAACAACAAAATGGGGTTCACTCTGGCCAAGCTGATCGACAACTTCCCCACGGTCTCCGTCGATGCAGAAATTGCTCCTTTGAACAGGGATGTACTCCGAGTGAAGCTTTTCATCACACCTGATTTCAGGTGGAATGACAGACATCATGGCAAGTCCGAATCGTATTGGGTCTGGGTTGAGAACTCCGAGACCTCTGAGATCTACCATCACGAATACTTTATTTTGTCTCGACGAAAGCTCTATGATGAGCATGAGCTTAACTTCACCATCCCCTTGACCGACCCACTTCCATCTCAAATCTATGTTCGCGCGGTGTCTGATAGATGGCTTGGAGCAGAGACTGTCACTCCAGTTTCTTTCCAGCATCTGATCCGTCCAGATACCGAAAGCGTGTACACCGATCTGCTTGACCTCCAGCCTTTGCCAATCTCAGCATTGAAGAATCCTCTACTGGAAGAGATTTATGGTCAGCGGTTCCAGTTCTTCAACCCCATGCAGACACAGCTTTTCCACTGCATGTATCACACCGATGCAAATGTTCTGCTCGGTTCACCAACAGGCTCTGGAAAGACCGTTGCCGCCGAGCTGGCCATGTGGTGGGCTTTCCGCGAGCGACCAGGTTCGAAAGTTGTCTACATTGCACCAATGAAGGCACTTGTTCGTGAGAGAGTCCAGGATTGGCAACGTCGTCTAACCAGACAGATGGGACTCAAGCTTGTCGAGCTGACTGGTGACAATACTCCTGATACACGCACCATTCGTGATGCAGACATCATTATCACCACTCCTGAGAAGTGGGACGGTATCAGTCGTAGTTGGCAAACCAGAGGATACGTCCGACAAGTCAGCCTGGTTATCATCGATGAAATCCATCTTCTCGGTGGAGACAGAGGACCAATTCTGGAGATCATTGTCTCTCGTATGAACTACATTGCCTCGCAAAAGAAGGGCTCTGTGCGCTTGGTCGGTATGTCCACTGCTTGTGCCAATGCCACCGACCTTGGTAACTGGCTGGGCGTCAAAGACGGTCTATTCAACTTCAGACACTCCGTTAGACCTGTTCCTCTCGAGATCTATATCGACGGTTTCCCCCAGCAGCGAGGATTCTGTGCGCTCATGCAGAGTATGAACCGACCAACCTTCTTAGCCATCAAATCTCACTCGCCGGACAAGCCTGTCATTGTCTTCGTCGCATCGCGTCGTCAAACAAGACTGACGGCTCGTGATCTCATTAATTTCTGTGGCATGGAAGATAACCCTCGCAGATTCGTGCGAATGTCTGAGGACGACTTGGCGCTGAATCTGGAAAGAGTCAAGGACGATGCGTTGAGAGAAGCCCTCGGTTTCGGCATAGGTCTCCATCATGCCGGTCTCGTCGAATCTGATCGTCAGCTTTCGGAAGAGCTCTTTGCCAACAACAAGATTCAAATCTTGGTTGCAACGAGTACTCTGGCATGGGGTGTCAACTTGCCAGCTCATTTGGTCGTGGTCAAAGGTACTCAATTCTTTGATGCCAAAATCGAAGGTTACAAAGATATGGATCTTACAGATGTCCTGCAAATGCTTGGTCGTGCTGGTCGACCACAGTTCGACACGTCTGGAATTGCCCGTATCTTTACGCAGGATTCGAAGAAGGACTTTTACAAGCATTTCTTGCATACCGGATTTCCTGTCGAGTCGACTCTCCACAAGGTCCTTGACAATCACTTGGGAGCCGAAATTTCTGCGGAGACCATTGCCACCAAGCAAGATGCTCTGGACTACCTTACCTGGACCTTCTTCTTCCGCCGCCTTCACAAGAACCCGTCCTACTATGGTCTGGAGATCTCAGCTGAAGAGCACAACACGATTGCGGCCCAACAGCAAGCAAATGATTATATGATCCATCTGGTCGACGAGTCTTTGGGAGAGCTTGCAGAGTCTGGTTGTATTGAACTGCACAATAACGGAGACGTCGACTCGACCCCACTCGGAAAAATCATGAGTTATTACTACCTGTCACACAAGACAATCCGGCACCTCATCAAGCATGCCAAGGACAACGCTACATTCGAAGAGTGCCTTTCGTGGATGTCTTGCGCTACAGAGTACGACGAGCTCCCGGTTCGCCACAACGAAGACCTGATCAACGTGGAATTGTCGAACGCCTTACCAATCAAAGCCGACTTTTTCGACATGCCAATGTGGGATCCACATGTCAAGGCCTTTCTTTTGCTCCAAGCTCACTTCTCGCGTATTGACCTACCAATTTCCGATTACGTTGGTGACCAAGTTTCGGTCCTCGACCAGAGCATTCGTATCATTCAAGCCTCCACGGACGTTCTGACGGAGCTGGGTTACACCAACAGTAGCAGACAGATGATGACGGTCCTCGCATGCGTCAAGTCCGCCCGCTGGCCCACTGACGGACCGCTGTCCATTCTACCAGGTATCGATGTCACGCTCGAAAAGAAGCGCCTCGCTTCCGACAAAGCGGCACCAACTTCCTTGGTCGCAGCAACCACAACTCCCGAGCCCGCTTTGCGCAAGGTACTGACAAGTCTCGGCCTGCCACCTCCATCCCACCCTCGCGCATTGAAGCCGCTCGCCCAGCTGCCCGTGCTCGACGTCAAGACCACCGACGTCAACGCTCTCGGCCTGACAATCATGCTCACTCGACTCAACAAGCCCACGGACCCCGAATATCGCGTCTACGCACCGCGCTACCCGAAGCCACAGACAGAAGGCTTCTTCGCCATTGTATCAGACAAGACCACTGGCGAAGTCGTTGCGCTCAAGAGAGTCGGTTGGCCGGCCGCTGATGCCAGGAACCAGAAACTCATCAAGGAGAGAGGTGCAACGCAGGGTCGTACCATGGCGAGGACGGTCATTAGACTTCCTGAGGAGGGGGCGGAGAGGGAACGACACTTCATGGTTAGGATTGTTAGCGACGCGTATATCGGCATGGAGTGGACGATTGAGGACGTCGAAGTGCCGGCTGTGCCGTTGACGGTTGATGAGGGGAAGAAAGTGCCAGCGTAGGTTCTAGGGGATTTCTCTAGAGGATTCATCCATTCAGATACTCGATGTGAGATAGGAATCAAGTTATCCTTTCATGCATCTCTGATGACTTGTGTTCTCGTACACATATACTTCAACAAGGACAGTAAGTATCACCTCTTTGCCGTATGCTTTTTTCTCAAACAGTCGATATAGTCGCTTCCTTTCCGCAAAGCCAGACTGTCACCGCTCCCGGTATCTACATCTGCAAAGCTACGACCACTTCTTGCCGATGGGAGCATATTGGTGTCGAAAGTGTCGGGTGGACTCTTCAGCAGACTCCTTGGCAGACTCCTTGGTGAACTCCTCGCCAGACTCCTCGAGGGACTCTTCCTATGGCACGACGCGGCTCTCTTCTGGCGCTAAAGGTCTGCGTAGAATACCACATGATGGGCGATAGGAAGTGTCTCCTGATGAGTCGGACGAAGAGTCTCCCTATAGTGTGCTTCAGTGCTGCAATTATCCTCTGGTGTTACGAGTGTGGATTTTCGCAGTAACCTGGACACTCGTGCCCTTCTCGCGCCTCCGCCAAGGTCGTTAGGCGCTCAGCATTAATGCGAAGAGCTGCGGTCTCTTCTGCGAGGGGATAGCGTCCGTTGATTGGCTCTCTCTTGAAGAATGCCCTTTCTCACTACCGTCCGCTGTCAATAGGTAAACCGTATCACATGCTATTCTGCATTCTGCATCAATCAAACCTGAGTATCATGTGCTGATTCAGCATACTGCTGCTCTGTTTTCATACAGTATATAAAGCTCTCTGACAGGTCACCGTTCATGATCTGACACAAGAACTCGACACCTCCACGTTCCTCCCTGGATGATACCGCCTCGTCCAGCCTCGACTCTACACAAGGATGCCCATGCACTACTGTCGCACGATCCGAGATGTTGCAGAACAGAAGAGAAGCGGATTACGGAACGCCTGGACGAAAATCTACCGCGTCACCCGACTCAATTTGCAGAGTAGTAGTGCCCCGCGAGGAGTTCCGCGAGCAGTTCCGCGAGGAGTTCCGCGAGAAGTTTGGCGAGAAGTTTGGCGAAGAGTTTGGCGAGGAGTCTAGTGACGAGTCCAGTGAAGAGTCCAGTGAAGAGTCTAGTGAAGAGTCTAGTGAAGAGTCCAGTGAAGAGTTCATTGAAGAGTCAACGTATCAGTATCAAAAGGTCGTCGGTTCCAGATCTCCACGAACTGATATCAAAAGGTCGTCGTTTCTTAGAGTATCTCGTCCATGATAATAGCGTCGATGAGATGTTGTTGAGGGTGTTGTCATCTCCTTCGCCACGTTTTTATACCTCCTATCTTGTAGCGTACTCTTTACTACATAACACGACAACCCTGGATGGACTTCTCTTCTGGCTACCACGACACTGGAGATCTGGAAACAATTGAAGAGCTTCAAGGCAAACAGATCGAGACTGAAGGCAAGAGATTTGCGAGAAAATAACACGTGACTCACGACGTTTGCACCGTCCAACGAATGCCGCGCTGCGGTTCTAATCTGAGTCGTGATACGACATCGCCTAAGTCAATGACATACAGTAGTAATCTCGCGTGTTAGCGGTGAGCGTTGGTTTTAGTAAGCCAGAGCCGGCGCACTTGGCGATCGAGTGCACGTTGAAAGTAGCTGTGTATAAGAACACGGTGATGGAGAACAGAGGTATAAATTCCTACCTATCAGGACCGATACGCCGCCGACGACGACGATGCAGCGTCTCATGTCCTAGGCAGATAAAGCACAAGGCTCTACGCCCAATCCGTCTTGTCTGATGAGAAAACGCCTGCTATGCTATACGTGACCTTGCTAATCCAGTCGTGAAAACCAATGTCAAATTGAGAAAACCGGAAAGAATAACCTCCTGTCGTTCAGGCCGCCGAAGACATTACCGGAGCGCGACCCCAGCTTAGACAAACTCATACTCCATATCCTCGACCGGCACTAGGTTACCCTTCTTGCCCTGGCGCTTGACAGGTGTAACCTCGCCCTCGTCGGAAGAGACGAGCTCCCACTCATTCTTGACCAGCTTGGCTGTCTCCTTGTCCTCGTATTTCTCGATTGCCTTTGCTAGTGCAGTGTTCAGGATTTGGGAGCCAGAGGTTGGGTGACGCATGGTAGAAGCGGCTTCGATGTCTTCATCGGCGGAAGGGCTGGACTCGTCGCTTGTGCTTGGGAAGGAGAGGCTAGGGTATTCGGCGTTGGCGGAGGATATGTCGAGAGCGGTTGCGGTCTTGGACTTGTGCGTGCCTAGCTTGGGACGATTGCCCATGCCGCTGGGAAGTGTCAGGCTGGGCTGTGAGCGATGGAGTAGGTGATCTGGCTTACATTGATGTGCGCTTGGGCTTGGGCTTGTTGAGGACGTTGCCGCGGGCGTCGGTTGTCGCCATGTTGGCCCACTTGTGCTTCTGTGTCGCGTCGCCTGAAGCAGTGTCAGACGATAAGCTCTGGTGGTTTCGGTGATAGAAGTGCTTACGCTTGTAGTCTTGAGCAGCACCGCGAAGATCGGAGCATTGCTGGATCTGCTGCTCAGAGGACATGGCTATGGCTGATACCTATGGTGGACTTGGTGGTGGTTACTGCTTCCTGGATGACGAGTGTTTGTTGATCGACTTGTGGAGCCGAGAATAGCCGGGTTGATGTTCGGCGGGTCTGGGTGGAAGAAGATGGAGAGTGATGTGGTGTATATTAGGAGGATAGTAAAGTAGAGTATGGACTAGTGAGAAGGGATAAGAATGACCAAAGGAGACAGGAGTGACTGGTCGTCGTGATCGCGATGATGGTGCAGGTGAGGTGGTGAGCTGCGGCTGCCGTGAGTCACCCGGGTGTGGGGGTAAGTGAGAGTCGGTGTCTGAATGTGGTAACTGCTGGCTAGGATGACAACAAAAGAGATGTATGTGTTAGGGAATATGTATGTGCCGGACTAATTGTATGATGAAAGAGAAGAACAGGGAAGAAGGGCCAAAGATCTTGTTTATCCCCAACGCGCTCGATGATGCTGAAGGAGGAGATCGGGATGTTGACTTCAGCTGTTGCTCACCCCGGATCTGCTGTATCAAATGTATCGGGAAACGCGGGGGAGATAAGACATGTGATACATACACGAGCCACCTCCGTCTTCAGCCTGCGTCAGATATGTCGTGCCTGGCACACGTGTGATGCGTCCGACCTGAATCAATACTGTTGCTACATCCTCGGGCAACAGATCGAGGAACGTGGATGCTCTGATTCGTGCTGCACGAAGGAAGGAGCACTGGAGCGCGTCAGCTGCACTGGTGCCTGAGGTGGATGCGGTCAACGTCATCCAATCATTGTTCCGCATGCGGCCTAGCTTCTGCTTTGAATTTTATGCACATACCACAAGTATCTTATGCATACCTTACGTCCTTGCACAAGTCAGAAGACATCATTGCTCACTGTCACTGTCACCATCACTATCACTCTCCTCGAGTTCAGCCTCTTCGCTCGGTAACATGATAGGAAACCAGCCGTATGTCGCAAAGTCAATCGAATGCTCTCCCATGCTGCTCCTCTCAACAGTCACGCCCTCCTGTCGTAGAGCTTCAGCCTGCCTCGCAGCGCCGTTGGGTCCTCTGCGAACCTTTAGTGATCGAAAGGGACAAGATTGATGAGACAGATGGTATACCTTGGACTAATGGTACCCTTTGCATTGATCACTCGTTGCCATGGTACGTTCTCATTGTTGTAGAAACTGTCTGGCTGCTTCTCCGCAGATGGGAGATGCTTGAGGGACACTCCGACTTGTCTGTATATCGTCAGAGAAGGGATTCTTTTCCCCTCGACTTTTGGGGAACAGACCTTGGACATTGCGCTGAAGTTCTTGTCAGACCATCTGAATGATGATTGTTGTGTAGTTCTACTTACGCTTCCCTAGTAGTCGTGCTATGTGCCCGTATGAAGTCACCCTTCCACGGGGAATTTCTTGAACGGCATTGTAGACCGCCGCGAACCATGCCGCAGCCTCGTCGGTTTGAGGCATGCCGGTTCGGAGCGCTGTCTACATTTGTGAAGCAAATCGTGCCCGGTCAATGAGAGATGGTTCCGATAATGTAGTCTTTCATAAGAAATGCATGTGGTCTGGAGTGATGCGCTACCCCACAATATGACAGTCGCTTTGACGATCCGCGTTGGAGATCCTCAAACCTTTTCGACCTCATCTACAACATACTACCGCCAGCTCACATATCACAAAGATGCCGCTTTCAGACTATCTAGCGAAGAACTACCTTTCAGCCGACAAGCCGAGCAAAAAGCGCAAGCGAAAGGCCGCCTCGTCGAACGGCCTAACCATCGCCGAAGACGACACCAACTCCTGGAACAAACCCGTCCAAGCCTCAGACGACGAAGACGGGCCCCTCGTAGTTCCCAGCAGCTCCTCACACAATACCACAACATGGAAGACCTTTGGCGTGACAGCGCCCACCAACGCCGAAGCGGCCGCCGCTGAGCGCATCCTGGCCGACGCCTCCGCCGAACGCGCGCGAGCAGCACAAGACGCCGAAGCCGACGACGCGCCCGCAATCGTCGACGCCGACGAAAGCTACGGCATCGACATGGGGGATGGTGGCGGAGAAGGAGGGCCGGCGATGAGTTCCGGCGCCAAAGCAGGGCTGCAGACCGCGGCGCAGATCACCGCACAACTGAAGAAGAAGGAGCGCGAGGAGAAGCGGAAGCTGGCCGAGGGAGGGCTCGACGATCCCACCGGCAAGGCGCAGGAGACTATCTACCGCGACGCGAGTGGGCGGGTGATCAACGTCGCGATGAAGAGGGCGGAGCTGAGGCGGAAAGCGGAGGACGACGAGAGGCGCAAGTTCGCCGAGGAAGAAGCTGATAGGGGTGAGGTGCAGCGCATGGAGAAGGAGGCGAGGAAGGCCGAGCTCGAGGGCGCCAAGTACCTCGGCGTTGCGCGATATGCGGACGACAAGGAGCTGAATGCGGAGATGAAGGAGAAAGAGCGCTGGAACGATCCGGCTATGAGGTTTTTGAGCACGACGACGGGGACGGCGAAAAGTGCGAAGAGTGCCAGGGCGAAGAAGACGTATCAGGGTGCTTCTGAGCCGAATCGATATGGCATCAAGCCCGGGTACAGGTGGGATGGTGTGGATCGGAGTAATGGGTTCGAGAGAAAATGGTTCCAAGCGCGGAATGCGAAGCAGAGCAGGAAAGAGGCTGAATATGCCTGGGAGATGGACGAGTAGAGTGGTCTCGATATCACATTATGTTCATGAAGCAAGCGAGGCGTACCGGGTATCTCATGTCGAATGTCTATTTCTTGGTCTACCACAACACCTCTGCACTCACAATCGGGGCCGCCTCTTCCTGGCCGCCGTTCTTGATTGTGCCCTTCGTCAGGACTCGTTTATGCCAATATCTCGCGAAAGCAGATGCTTCAGCTTGGGTCTCGAGACCAACGATGAAACTCGTCGCCGGTCGACGCCGAGCCCGTTCGGCAATCCTTTCCTCTTCAGCCCTTTCGTAGTCATTGCGTGGTACAATGTCATGTTTGCGCTCGCTGTCAACCTCTCCGTCTTCATCCTTGGCTGGCTCTTCATTATCAGGTAATACGTTGTCTTTGCTCCTGACATGTGACAGTGGAGATTGAACCTCTCCTGTATGCTCCCACTTTGTGAGTGTGTAAGACTCCAGTGCCTCGCCCGTCCATGGGACGCCTATGGTGTACTCCACCCTCTTAATGATTGAATTCAACAAGGTAAAGCTTGGATTGACACCTTCAAAGCGCAAGAGCACCTCGAAAGGGGATCTGTTCGGTCTTTCTACCAGATCTGCATAACCATGACACCGCGCAATCTGCTCAGCGACAGTAGACAGCGGCGGCGCTAGCTGACGGAGCGATATTTGTTGTAAAGGCGGAGTGAGAGTATAGCTTTGCATCATATCGTGGACATCCTCCCCATCAATGAATTCACCAGGACCAGGAGCCAGAGGCGAAGCTGGGCCTCTAGGAGTCTTTGCTTGTACAATTCTGGATATCTTTGTCGCACGTGTCTGATAGGTGAAGGCCGATAGAGGCGAGCTGAAGAGAATATAGTAGTAATTCTGACGTTCAAGCGTTGCGAGATCACGTCCGGGAATCACTGGATAGAGTCAGCACAGTACAATCAGCACCACCAGACCATCGACCAGTACCTTTCACAATGTCTCCGACAGCCAGGGTCCAGCCTTCAAGATGCTTTCCTCGAGGTATGAGTCTCTGGAAGTCTTCGAGAGTGAGATTCTTGCTCGCGTTACGAAGTACCAGAAGCGAACTCCCCATTCCCTGCTGCTTCATATTCCGTCTCGACGACCTCGCAGCATCAGTATCGACAAGCTCACGTCTGATCACAGGATTCGCTGGAGCCGTCGGCTGGGCTAGAGGCAATCGAGGCACCTCACGTGCCTGATTGCGGAATCGTTTCGCTTCGCTGGGAAACAGATCTGCCAGTAGCTTCAGGTTTTTCTCTCTCCTCACTCTCCATTGCTCCTGTGTCAAAACCTCGGGTGTCTTACTCTTCCCATCGCCGTTGCTGTTGTGGCCTATCTTGTTGGACTTCGTGGACTTGGGAGATTTCCTGGTAGCAAGACCGGTGTACGAAGGCTTTTGATCATCGTCCAGCTTCAGTGAGCGCCAGGTTGCATAGTCCGCTGCATGCTGGCAAGACCTGCCTATATCACAGGAATGTCGCAGTCCTCGCCGAAGCGCCAGCAGCATCAATCAGTCTTCAATGCGAATCCTCATGCGACGTCGTTCTCTACATGAAGCTCGACGTCTGATTTGGCAAGGTGAACCGCTTATGTAAGCCGGGGGATAATCCTTAGCGCGGGCCGCTAGCGTGGAAGGCATCGAATGCATTGATGAAGCCGTTGCAAAAATTCCACGCCGTTCTCGTACAAAGCACTGCCGAAGTTGGCTGTCACTTATAGATCTGGAGTGTCTGACACACATCAAAGATACCGCCCGTCGAACGGGTAGACTATGTGTTTGAGAATCTGCCGCTTCCAAGACACAAGTGTGGACCGAGCGAGTCACAGCATAGAAGAGTACATAAACCTAAGAGGTTAGTCACTATCTCTTGCATTCTTCTTCGCGCCTTCCTTCTGTAAAGTCTTGTTCAAGCAGGCGTTCTACAGCTCTTTGCTTTCTCGAATTACACGGCACCTCCGTATCTCCCTTCCTAAGAGTGAGTTCTTCTTATTTGGCAAATCTTTTCCTATGCTATATGTATCTAATCCACTATGCAGACCCTCAATCTCCGCCCTAGACCGATGGAGGAGCCTATAAATTTCATCGTGCGCCCTTTGCCGCGCGGAGCCACACTCGAGGGAGCGTTCCGAGTCCACATTGCCAGTAAAGATCTGGATAGCCTCCGGATACGCCCCGGCGAGCTGTGTCACCTGGCCACTGCGGATGGTGCAACCGGCACTGGCATTGCATGGAGGTCAATCGAACCCAACACAAAAGCCAATGCACACCCGATCAAAGTCACAGATACCCTCCGCGATGCATTCAACTTTAAATTGGGCAACGAGCTCACCATTTCGAAGTCCAGTTCTACCATTTACCACGCCACCAAGGTCGTGATCACCGACGTCTCCGACCACTCTGCTCAAGACGCGGCTAAAGATGATACCAACTGGAACTGGCGTTGTGGCAACATCCTTGGTATGAACTTTGGTTAGTGCTTGATCACCTCTCTAACACTCTCCAGGTAGCGTTGAGGCCATTGCTAATGGCGTAGCCTTCGAGGCGACCTCGCGCAAAGGGCTTAGAAAGCGCTTTCTGATCGAGAGTATTGTTTCAAGTCGGAGAGAAGGCAGCAATCTCTACTACTTCGACGACCGCAGCGAACTAGTCATGCAAGACGAATCTGCTGGACCGACGCCGGGACCAAAGACGCAACCGTTAGTACTCAGCACAGAAGGCATCGGTGGCCTGAATAAGCAGATTGAACTCCTCAACCGCAGACTGGGTCGTCTCATAGGAGAAGTCAGAGGTCGCAAGATACCGGCAAACTTTCGCCGCAATGGCGGTATCCTACTCTACGGGCCACAAGGCACAGGCAAGAGTCTGTTGCTGAAACGAATCTCACAGATGGGCTGGCGTAAAGTGCTGCACATTAACAGATCAATGTTGCCTGGAACGCCTACCAAAAACCAAGCAGCCATTGCGGGCGCCTTCAGTGATGCACTGGCACAGCAACCCAGTCTCGTCGTACTGGATAACCTCCAACATATTGCAGGCTCGCAAGAAAGCAACTCATCCAGCGGCGACACGGCTGAAGCCCTGGCGGTAGAGTTGGGCAAATTGGCCGGTAGCCGAGTGTTGGTGGTCGGTGCAACAACCAGTCTCAATGACGTTGACAAGAGTCTGCGTGCGCCTGGCAAGTTCGAATACGAATTCGAGATTCCGATTCCGGACATGAAGGCTCGGGTCGAGATCTTAAAAGCCATTCACAAAGAGGCAGACGAATTCGTTCAGCTGTTCGACGATTTGGCGGAGAACATCGGGGAGCGCACACACGGCTTCGTTGGCCAAGATCTTGCCGCACTTTACAGGACCGCCCAAGACCATGCAATCGACCGGACGCTCGACGACGAAGAATGGTCGGTCGACAGAGCAGAACGTGATAGTCTCACTACGCTTGTCAATGGCCTCCATAGGCCTTCTGTGTGGACCATCGGTACCATGGAGACAACGGCAGACGACATTGCGGAAGTAGAGCTTACCATGGAAGACTTTGAGAAAGCACTTCTCGAAATCCGCCCAACCGCCATGAGAGAAGTCTTCCTCGAAACGCCCAAGGTCTCCTGGTCCCAGATTGGAGGTTCCGCCGATGTCAAGCAGATGTTGGAAGAAGTGATCGAGTGGCCGCTGAAGCAAAGAAAGAACATGGAAGACTTGGGCATGTCAGCTCAAAAGGGTATCCTCCTTTACGGTCCGCCCGGTTGCTCCAAGACTTTGACTGCCAAGGCTGTGGCTACCTCCTCTGGCCTCAACTTTATCGCTGTCAAGGGTGCAGAGCTCTTGTCCATGTACGTGGGCGAGTCCGAGCGCGCGGTCCGAGAAGTGTTCCGCAAAGCAAGGGCAGCGGCACCCAGCATCATCTTCTTCGACGAGGTCGATTCGATCGCATCGGAGCGTGGCGCACAAGGGTCCAGTGGGTTGAACGTGCTCACCACTCTACTGAACGAGATGGATGGCATCGAAAGTCTCAACGGCGTCTTGGTGCTTGCCGCCACGAACAAGCCGGAGAGTCTTGACTCGGCCCTTCTCAGACCAGGTCGCTTCGACAAGATGCTGTACATCGGTCCACCGAACGAACAAGCTCGTCGTGAGATCTTGAAGATCCGAACCGACAACGTTCCTCTGGCGAACGACGTGGACGTTACGGAAATCGCCAAGCAGACCAAGGGCTTCTCCGGCGCAGAGATGGTTGGTATCTGCCAGGAAGCGACCGAGGAGACCATGCGCCGCAGAATTGCTCTGGATAGAGCTGGTGCCGATCCGACTGACGACCGGAGGAGGATGTGTAAGAAGGACTTTGATCTCGTTCTGAACAAGGCGGTCACGCAACTATCTGATGACATGATCGAGCATTACGAGAGATGGCGCAAGGGGCTTCGTGTCTGAAGTTGGGTACGGTAATGCCACCGAACAGACTGACGGTAGGGCCGGAGAGATGTAAACTAGGAGTATGTGAATACCATAGCCCTATGTTGCCCTTGATGGCTTGATTCAGTCCCTTGACAACTCTTGTCGTGCTTTTCGGCGCAGTAATGCGACAGTAGGCCATTGGCTGGCTGTCGGCACTGTAGACAGCTGTTTCATGCTCACCGAGGATCTCAGGTCTATGTCCAAGGCGTGTCGTAGCGGCGAGCTACAGTTCACCGTGAACCTAAAAGTCGACGCGGTGATACGACGGGAGGTCCTCCACCAGTTGTCAGCGCCGTAGACAAGGTCGTGAATAGGTCAGGTTCGTACCAGTCTACTTCTTCTCCTCCGTCGTCTCATCCTTGACCTTAGCATCCTTCTTCGGCGGCCTCTCACCAAAGATAGTAGTGCCAACCCTGACCTCATCACTGCCCTGGGCAATGGCGCCCTCGAAATCCGAACTCATGCCCATACTCAACTCCAGCTCCCGGACGTCAATCCCCAGCTCCTCAGCGACCTGATCCCTGACCTCCCTCAACTTAACAAAGTCCTCGTTCTCAGTCTCAGGCGTCGTCTCCCTAGACCTCGCGATGGCTCCAATCGTCATCAGTCCACCCAGCACCAGATGCGGACACTTCTCGCGCACATGCACACACAACGCCGCCGTATCCGCGGGCTCGACGCCGCTCTTCTCCGCCTCACCCGACGTGTTGACCTGCACCAGCACTCTCAACTTCGGCAGTCCCTCCTCGCCCTCTTTCTGCGCCAGCGCCTCCCGTCCTTTCTCCAGCTGGTCGGCTTTCTTGGCCGCGTCGACGCTGCTCACGCAGAACAGATTCGGGATCTGCTCCGCGAGACCCTTGCATTTGTTCGTTTGTAGGGCCCCGATCATGTGCCAGCGGATGCTGCGCGGTAGTAGTGAGGCTTTCTCGGTTAGTTCTTGTGCGTAGTTCTCCCCGAAGTCGCTGTGTGACGGCGTCGCTTGGTGGAGGGCTAGGATGTCTTGTGCGGGTTTTAGTTTCGAGACGGCGATTAGTCGGACCTGTCGGTGTCAGTCTCAGTACTGTCTCAGTACTGCCTCAAACTGTTGATTGGACGTAGGATCGATTGGAAGTAGACTGTACATTTCTGTTCGAGGCATTGGCGCTCTTGATGCGTTGTGTTACGTGCGTCAGGTTCTCGATCAGCTGTTTTGCGCGCTGTGGATTGACTTGCATGTCGGAGCTCATTTGGTGCTCAAGCTAGAATTTCAAAAGGGTTGGTCTTCGTCTTATGTTGTGTATAAACAAGATCCTTAACTATTGATCGCTACAATGGGAAACAACTTAATTTAATGACGAGTCGAGGATGACGATGTTGATCAAATCTGGGGAAACACAAGTAGCATCTAATCTTATCTTTACCTATTTATCAACAACCAAACCGCGTCCTCAACGCGTTTTACGTTGACGACGCATTTGTCTGCTAGGTCTTTGGGATCCGATAATACATCGAAATGGTAAGATGCACCAGACTCTGTTCAAGTCGAATGTGTACTTACAGGCTAGCAGGAAAGCCCCCACGAGCACCAACAGACCCTTCTGTTGTCGCGTATCATCACTAATGTTGTAAGCAATACCACGTCACTTCCTCATGTGTTTCTGTGACATCAGCTCACCTGTGAACAGGAGAAACTCAACGAGGCGGTCATGGTACTGAACAAGAGCCTCCAGGTAAGTGAACAGGTCTCGCGAGGAGCTCCATACATTGACCAGACCTAGGAGATCAACGTGCAAAACATGAATGTTGAATTGGTAGCGCAAATGTTCAAGAACTATCAATCGAACGTGCTATTTCACCTTGAAGGTATGCTTACGAATGCTTCAGAATACCTCATCCAGAATTGACAGGTTCATCAGCGACGGACAACCTGAAGGATCCGGCATGAAGGATTGTTGTAATGATTTTTGATATGCTTTATACCCAGCGGCGAACCTTGCCCATACAGGAAATGGAGGAACGATTCTATACGTACATGCATCATACATGTATAAAGGGTACCACCCATCGATAGCAACGACTGTGCGTCACTTTCGACAACAAGCAAGTCGCCAACACGACGCATGCCGATGGCAGGATAGACCGACCGTACCAGGATATTGGCAGGAAGGTACGTCCGTTCACGTAAGTCAGATCTGCCACTCTTCAACTTCGCTTCCTTTGTTTACACCCATCGAGGCATTGATCTACGGTTTCATTCGGGACCATTTTTCCGAGTCATCATTGACATCGATAACAGTCATCACACACCATACAATGCAAAACGAAATTGATCCGGGCGACTTCGGCTTTGATGCGACAGCCAGTCCAGCTCCAGCCCCAGCTCCAGCTCAACCTGACCCTGATCTTGACAACTCGACACGATCTAGGAAACGCCAACGGCCACTGCCATCTTCTACCGCACAGGCTACACCCCAACCCGATCCAGAAGTTGGCAGCTCGTCGCGATCAGACGACGTGAGTTGTTACTGGTCATTGCTATTGTAGCTCTTACTAAATAGCGTCAGATGGATCTTGATCATTACATCGCTTCGCTGCCAATCGAGGAGGTTGAGAACCAACTGGACGCAGGGAATTTGCGCACCCCCAGACGCACTGTGCTCGAAGACTTACGGCGGCGTGGACAGGGAATCAACACTTCAAAGGAGTCTTACAAAATACTGCATCGTTTTGTTGAGCACGCGCAAACAAACAGTGTCAATGCTATGTTGGTATGGCGGTACGTGCAAGAATATCAGCTTTGGAAGACGCACCCCGTAAAGGACATGAGATCAAGAGAGGCATTTGCGAAAGCTTTGGGAGGTCGTCCTGGTTTTCATCGCATCATTGAAGCAGGGGCCGCAACGCACCGCTGGCGGAGGTCTACCATGCTGCGTAATGATTCTGCAACAGCCATAGCTAGTGACGACCCCGTTGCTGGCCGCGAGCGAATGGACACTCACCCCCAGTCGGCAGCGTCCGCGCAAGAGCTAGTCAACAATGGACACAGACCCACCAACGACCTGGCTACTCTCCTGCAAGCTGTGATTGCTTGCCTAATATTCATGCCGAACGTCCCAGTCGAGACTGGTGGTGGTTTCTTTTCATATGCGAAAGCCATCAAAATCAATTCTGCCGCACCTAGGCACATGAGAGGGTTGTTGCGAACCCAAGACTCAGTATTCTGGGGTCCTCTCCCAAAGATTTCGCCGGAAATGGACGGGAAGCTCAGCCCTCACTTCGACGGCTTGGTCCATAGAGGCGCCAATCACTTGGATTGTTGCTTCATGCCCATAATCGCCAACCCAGCAGAGCAGAACCCTGTCATCGATGATCCACCTGTCGAACACATCTTCGATTATTCGCGCCATCCAGTCTTCAGGTTCGTCACAGGGACACTAAATCTTTCCCCACATTACGGTAGTTGCTGTGAGCGAGTGAGGTCCGTTTTGGATGCAATCGACGGTTTCCTCAGTCCGGATGGGCCTTAGGCAGTCATCCCCATTCTACCACCGAGGTTCTGCCCGATATGCGCCGCAGCTCTTATCGCATTTTGCGCCGCCTTCCAGGAACTTGGCAATCGGCTATGCGACCCATACCACGATCGCCTGTTCGAGACCTATTGTTGTCAAGTAGTGAGGAATTGGGCGCGTCGACTCGCTTGCTGGTTCTCAAAACAACCACAAACCTTAGAAATCGGGCCGTTGCTTATTGGGGAGATATGCAACAGATATCGGGGGGACATTCGGCACTTCCACACACGCTTGACGGACCCGATGCTGTGGCAATATGGTACCTGAGCAGGCTCTGTAAGCCATCATGGTTTTATCGTTTGTTGATACAAACACAAAATCCATATCTCATTCTCTTCTCACTTCAATGTGTATATAGCTGAACTGCTTTCGTATGCAAGATTATTACCGGTAAATACAGGTTCTTCTGCAGGGGTTGAGTAGGCCGATGGATGACCGGGTAGTATCAGAGGTCCTGTCGTAAAGCTATCGGAACAGGGCAAACAAGCATGGAATACATCCACGGAATACTGTAATGTGTATGTAGCTGAAATGCTTTCTTATGCAAAATTATTATGCCACAGAGAACGCCCGTGACGCAATGCAGAGTATCAAACAACCAAACCCATCCCTAATAAGCACGCCCACTAGTCGTCCTTCCCAGAGTCTTGAACGATATCGAGACCTTCTGATCCAACGCAAGCGTATCGAACCGATCAACACCCATAAGCTAGGAATCGTCAGCGACACATCCACAACGACTCCCAGAGCTTGAACTCACATCCATATTATTATACCCAGAGAAATAAAACCCAACCACAACAACCAAATAACTCAGAACCAACATACTGCCCTTGAAGTAATTACTCTTTCCCTCAGCAACGACGTAATTCATCAGAAACAGGCCCAAGATGACGGTGACCATATCCCACTGCGGGAACAGCAGACTGAACGTATGGTCGACGACGTCGCTGGGATCGAGCCACGAGCTGTGCACGGCGCTGAACAGCACCAGCGCCGGCACTTGAAGCAGCATCACCTGCAGCGCGTACGCCGACCCGATCTCCATCGACAGAGCGATGTTGCCGTTCATCGCGAAGGATATCGCGTTCAGGAACTCGGTCGTGTTGGGCACCAAAGCGAATAATGTGATGCCGAGGAACTTCTCGTCGATGTCGACGTGCTCTAGCACGCTGTCGACTGTGTCCACGAGGATCTCGGCGATTACTGCGTATGCTACTGTTGCGGTTAATAGGATTATCACCGATTTGTTGCGGCTCCAGTTCGGGGCATCGTGGCCGCCTGCTTCGGCGGCGTGAGCGTCTTCTGTCTCGTGCGTTATGGTGGCGGTGGTGTTCGCGCGGTGGCCGGTGCCTGGGCGCTCGAGAGTGCCGGCTTGGTGCGCGCTTTTCTTCGAGGCGGATTGGAGGGATAGAGATGAGTTCTTCCGGATCGCGCGGGTTGCATCACGGGTGGCTACCGTGGCGGCGGTGGCGGCCATCTCTGCGACTTGACGAACTAGCGCCTTGTTGTCCTCGGCCGAGAGTCCTGGGATCTGCACGTTACCAAGAGTATTTTTGGGCGAGTCATCGTTCTTCGGCGGAGTTATATGTGGTAACTGCGGCGAAGTCGGTGCGGTCTCCATAATACTGCTTTCTCCGTCTCCGGAGGGGACGGAAATGCCAGCTTGTTTGAGTGACTGACCCAGAATGCGCTTGTACAGTTGAGTGTCCTTGATGTTGTCCTTGTTCAGCGTAATGTTCAGTGCGGCCGTTGCCGATTTCGCTCCTGGAGGGTGTTCATTCGTGAGGCTGCTGCGCCTGCGCTCGACCTGCTGTGCGGCTTGTTCCATCTTCTCTGTCTTTTTCTCGTCTGCTTCAGTGCTCCAGATCATAGAAGCGTGCGTGCGCAGAGTGAAGAGAAGACCAATGATGTACGATAGGAAGAGCAATGCTGCTGAGAAGAAGATGTAAGGCTGGACTGCGGTCTGAAAGAACTCATCATGGATGGCCGGAGATTGATCGAAATAACATCTTCGGCAGTCTTGTTCTTGAGATCGTTTTGGTTCCTTGACACACTGGTGGCAGTTGAGCTGGTGACTGCCATAGATCTGGTAGAACAGCGTTGGTCCGAAAGAGCCAATAATGGCAAACATCAGCATAGTGGAAGTGACACCTGCCGATCGGACGTTGAACCTCTGCGTTTTCCTTTTAATAGCTCCAAAGCACATGGAGATTCCAGGCAGGAGAAGGATACCGGCGAAGATACTTCCAATGATGGAACCCTCAACAAGCTGCGCTTTACCTTGATCAAGGGCGACGCAGTATAAGAAGACCTCGACGACGGTGGAGAAGAAAGCATTTACGGTCGCACCGACACCCATGGTCGATTGAGCAGAGATGGAGGCAACTGCTTGGCCGATGAAGTATGCCAGTGGAATAATCGAGAACAAGGCCAGAACGAAGATGAAGCCAGAGGAAGCAATGGCATTCGGCACATGAAGCGACTCTCTCAACACATAGAAGTCGAAGATGGTGAAAGCAACCAAAGCCAAAAGGTTGATGAGAAAGATGTTGGTACCGTCAATGGTGTATTTCCAATACTTGAGCCCAACAGCACGATAGGTGCAGAGGAGAATGGTGGCTGGGTTCTCTTCTGATGGCGAGCGTGAGTAATGGCTGTCAGAATGAAATGAGAGTGCAAGAGGATGGCGACGAAGATGATTTAGGAGCAAGGACAGAACTCTGCCCATAGGTATGGTGAAAACGAGGAACCAGCAAATGGCGGAGACCAGCAAAAACAGCGGAGTAATCAGGCCGTAGAAAATGGTGTAATAAATGACTCGACCAGCATTCCACTTGCCTCTACCAAATGGACGATTCTTGACCCTGTTCGACTGTGGGCCGTCTCGGTCATCATTGCGGGTTGGTCTTCCAAGTAGTGCGTCTGTTTCTTCAGCAGAGTCGACGCTATCTCTCCTTTGACCGATCAGTGAACGAGGCCCAGTTGTCGGACCGAAGAATAGGCGGCCTTCTTCCAGATCTCCAGTCTGCCATCTCTCATATTCACTTATGCTTCTACCTTCACCCTCGTCTTCGTCCAGATAGGCTTCGTCGTGTTCCAACCTGACGTACTTACCGAATGGGTAGAAAAGATAGAAGGCCAGAGCCCACAGAACATGGCCGTAGTCCGCGCCGCCCGGCAGAAAGCTCAGAAGATGACAAACAGTTCCGGCAAGCAGCACTATGATAGCGAGCCACCAGCCAAACACCATCGTCCACAGGCCGTTAAACAGGAAGAGCCAGTGGTTGACGTTGCCTCCAGGAGCCGAGTGAATATCGCCTTCTGCTGTGGCTTGTACGGATCGATCCTTCTTGTAGAGCGCAGGCTTCCAGATTCTTATACCAAAAGGATGAGTCTCGTTAATTGCTTCTTGTCGATCTTTGAGTGTGAAGCTCTCTGAATCACTAAGATCAGCATCGTCATCACCGTTGTCACCATCGTCGTCCTCATTCTCGTCGTCGTCGGGCGCCTCTTGCTCTTCCTCCTCTTCGACCCTCAAAGTCTCATCCGATTCATCCGAAGATTGCTGCCCTACAGGAGCTGCAGCAGGAGCTTTTCTTGCTTGATCTGATTCACCTTCCGCGTCCGTGGACTCGACTCTTGACAGGCTAGGCGTAGCAGCAGTAGGTCTTCGTCGAAGCGTCGAGCCTTGTCTGACGGCGGAGTGGCCAGACACGGTCTTGGCTAGGCGACGGTCCAGGGTGAGCTCATCTCTCGAATCGTCTACAGAGAACTCTCTTGCTCGTCCGATCTGTGACGAAGCCGAGCGCCGCATAGTCGGCTTCTTGGGCGTACGGCCAGAGGATTGTACAGAAGCCAACTGCGGCCTGAGAGGTGCGTTTTGTATCGATCCTGTTAAGTCATTAGTTGAGTCGTAAAATCGGCGACATGCATGACCATACCATAGTTGCGTTGGGCACTACTCTGCTCTGTTATACTTCTCGAGAGATCCGGTACACTCGCCGTTCCTGCTTCGGAGCCTGCCAACGATAAGTCTCGGCCGTCTATCGAAGCTGTACGCGAAGCGTCGCGCTCCTGATAGGGCGCGTTAGATCGCTCATTGTCGGCCATCGTCGTCCCTCTTCGCGCTTCTGGCGCTTGCAGATATGTCGGTAAATGGCATATAGCTGAACAATGTCCTGGACGCGCGGTCTGGAAGTCGAAGACCAGTAGGGAGCCACGTGCAGTAGTGTGGGTATATGCACGATGATGTTTCCTGACGGGAACTTAGCCCTCCACCGCGCAGTGGAGTATAGACTTTGAAGGGTTATCAGCACTCGAGAGCTGGAGTTCACGCAGTCTGAACAATTCAACTTTGGTTGTGCGCGTGATGAACACAGCTTGGAGATAGAAGATGCGTAAGAATCACACCAACTACTACAGAATACGGCATGTATTATACTTGGTGTCCAGCGGCGGGCACCTGGAATTGCAGGGCACAAAGCATGAACCCAAGAGTGACCCTTCGTTGATCTAGCATGACAAGCATCAGGGACTTGACTCCTTTTAGTTGCGGGAACTTGAATCAGAGTGCGAGGCCTCCAGCTGCCTTGGTCACAAAATGATTGCGACGGTCGACGGAAGTGACAAGCTAGGCAGGAGCGGTTATGTTCCGCGCTCTGCGCGTGCCTTCCATCATCATCCGTTCGTTCACCAGCCAGACAGCAACACAGCATCATCAACTGCGATAACCATCCATCAGCCTTCTTCCACCTATCACGCATACGCTTTAGCAGGCACACAATACTCTAAAGCCCATCATGGCGCTCGACAAGTTTTTTCATGGCAAAATTGAGAGCATGAAGCTCGAGATCATTCAGCGTCAAGCAGTGCTTCGCAGATTAGAAGCGCAACGAAATGACTACAACTCGAGAGTGCGATTACTCAGAGAAGAGCTTGGACTGTTGCAACAGCCTGGGTCCTACGTGGGTGAGGTGGTGAAGGTGATGAGCACGAAGAAGGTCTTGGTCAAAGTTCATCCAGAAGGCAAATACGGTAGGTTTCGGTCTCGGTCTAAGCTATTGATGAACAGCTCACTAACGACTGCTCACAGTCGTCGACATTGCAGACGATATTGATATCACCAAGCTCACAGCCGGAAAGCGCGTCACCCTCCTCTCAGATTCATACAAGCTCTCATCTCTCCTCCCATCATCGGTAGATCCTCTCGTATCTCTCATGATGGTGGAAAAGGTCCCAGACAGCACATATGACATGATCGGAGGTCTTGACGAGCAAATCAAGCAGATCAAGGAGGTCATCGAGCTTGGTCTAAAGCATCCCGAGCTTTTCGAATCTCTGGGTATCGCACAACCAAAGGGTGTCCTGCTCTACGGACCGCCAGGAACAGGGAAAACATTGTTGGCAAGAGCAGTGGCACATCACACAGACTGCAAGTTCATCAGAGTATCAGGTTCGGAGTTGGTGCAAAAGTACATTGGTGAAGGATCACGAATGGTCAGAGAGCTGTTCGTCATGGCCAGAGAACATGCGCCAAGTATTATCTTCATGGACGAGATCGACAGTATTGGTTCATCGCGTGTTGAGGGATCGAGCGGTGGTGACAGCGAAGTTCAAAGAACTATGCTTGAGCTTCTGAACCAACTGGATGGATTCGAGCCGACGAAGAACATTAAGATCATCATGGCAACTAACCGTCTCGATATCCTCGACCCTGCGCTGCTTCGACCTGGTCGTATTGATCGCAAGATCGAGTTCCCACCGCCAACTGTCGAAGCACGTGCAGACATTCTGAGGATTCACAGTCGGTCGATGAACCTGACCAGGGGTATCAATCTGACCAAGATTGCGGAGAAGATGAATGGGTGCTCTGGTGCAGAGCTCAAAGGTGTCTGCACTGAGGCTGGTATGTTTGCGCTCAGAGAGAGGAGAGTACACGTGACCCAGGAGGACTTTGACCTGGCGACAGCCAAGGTACTCAACAAGCATGACGACAAACAGGTCTCGTTGGCGAAGCTGTGGCGCTAAGGAAAGAGCGTCGTGGCGATTGCTTGTATGATTAGCGATACCAATATGAGATGAAGCTTTCGGACTAGCTGATACAAAGGCTAGAAGTGCATAGAGTGAAGCAGCGCGGCGCGTGGACCATCGGGGCCACAAGACGATGCGACAGACCAGAAGAGGCCTTGCTTACTTCTACTAATGGTCAAGAGGCACGACCAACTGCACTCTTCAACCAAGCTCAACCCCAGGTGCGACGGCTGACCAAGATATTACCATCCGAATGTGAATACGCGATCAATAACATCATACTTCTACATATGCTTGCGGCTACTCGCGGAGTGGCTTGGACAGCCATGCGGTTGCCCTACTGTTTCATCCACGAGTTGTGCTCCCAGTAAACAATTACATAGTGTAATTGAGTCATGCCACAGGCGAACCAGAGATCTGTACCGGCTATCTTTCCGAGATCTAAGGTGTCAATCTCAAATCACTCCACGAGGCAACGGTAATACTCCAGCCTCAAACTCCCGGTTTGGGAGATCTTCATGGAATCATCCCATCTCGTGACTGCAGCACGGACAGGAGAAACCCCTGTAAATGCTCATGAGCCACGAAGATGAGCCACGCTCCAGACATGGCAATGTGGATTTCTGATACGACGACTCTCATACTTTCCGAGGCGGACGACCATGCGAATGTCAACGGCTCAGTTCGGATCGCCTCAAATCTCCACTAACGAAGCGGCATACCAATCTTGGAAGTCTAGACCGCCAAACAGCTTCTGTAAACTCTGGTTACGAAAAGTCATGATGAAACATACCATTTTCCGGCAGTAGACCTGAGCTGATAAAGATCGCTATGAGAGGAGGTGGCTCCGTGATTGTCACGTGGTGAGCATGAAGTGATCGTCCGGACAATGGTGCGGTCACATTCCGGAATTTTCGGCCAATGAGTATATACAGGCAGTACCTAGGTAGTACTCGAGAATATTCTCATGGCAGAACACTGTTTAACAGTAGTGGGCAGGATAGCACTGTACGACGTTATGCATGAGCTCTCGCCGTTGCAGATGACAGCAACAACAGTGTTGATATACAGGTGACTAGGTTGCGTCGACGGGCTCAAGCTGAGATAGAGTTGAAGGATGCGCTGGATCGGGCCAGCCAATTCATGGCGGGCGACGCCCGTCGCACAACACCTTACCTATTTCGAACACGTAACTAGTCTTGGGCCCCCCGACAAACGGCGCCAGGAGCAGGCCATCCATGACACAATCACTCACTATCATCTGTTCAAACACGAGCCAGTCCTCTCAGGGAAGCGTGATGAATGACATCTCTGGAGACTCGCTGCGACTTGATGAGGCATTGCGATAGTCTTCTACGAAATAGCACAAGTATGAGTACAATCATGAATAGTGCATTATATGCAGGTGCCTATCCCGATGCGGGTTATGTTCCTTCTGATTTCTAGAAAAAGACCGGGCTAGAATTCGCACGCGATCCTGCTTTGTTCGGAAACTAAATAATTGGCAGATACAGACCCTGCAGAAAGGGAAAAAGGGCTCGCGACGACGCGAGCTGTGCCATGGAAGGAGCCACCTGCGTAGTGCGTACCTACTCAAAAGCCCAGACGCACAATGTACCCGCATATCCGTCAAACTGGCCCGAATTACTTTACCACGCTTCACCCCTCTTGAGAGTTCTCCATACCCTCACTCGCTGACAAACAATCCCATCTCGACTCTTCGTAGAGTTGAATTACGATTCATTCGCCTGCGAGTTTCCGGCTTCGTTGCAAGAGGCTGTGTACGCTTTTCGACAATCGCGCGTGATTTACCTTACTTTACTCCCTCCCGGCTCCCACAATCGACGTCATCAACACCCGACCTGCAGCGACCCTGAACGAACGGATTCCACCCAACTGCGGTTCCCACCACCACATCTTCACCATTCGTCGTTTGCCCGTCCCCCCGTATTTCGCATCGATTGAATCATATCGGGCTTTGGACTGGACTGCAAAAGGGACCAACCTTCTTCGCAGGCTGACTGTCAATATTTCCCGAGATCTCATAACATTGCCATTCCACGTCACCTCTGTTTATGCGCAATGCTCCTCGACTCTATCACCACACTCGGTCGTCAGACCTAAGAATCACCAACCAAAATCTGTCTGACAGAGTTATAGACCTACTGTTCACCATCAGTGCTTGACGACGACATCCCCATTATACCACATACGCTGTCGAGTCACCTTCTACCATCAACATGTCTGTACACGCGACCAACTCGCCAAGATACCCTCACCCTCCGACCTCCTCACATTCTTCTCGTCCTCCGGCGACACCGTCTGCAAGAGGACCGACCTCGGTAGCGAAGAACATGCCGCCGCTACTCTCTCCACAACTCGCACGAACACCTTTACAGCAAGCACAACAGAACGATGGTGCTCGGACACCTAGTCCAAACTACTTTGGTTTCCACGTCTCTGAGTCGTCATATCCTGTCGATGGACAACACCACCATACACGTCAGAACTGGAGTCCGCCTTCTTCGACGGTCAGGTCGACTGCCGCCTTCACGCCCTCGGTCGTTCCGGTCGATCAAAACCCTGAGTTTGCTGCCTTTCGAAGACAATCAGAAGGAGTCGGAAGGACATTCAGTCTGAGCACTCTACATGACTATTCGTCGAGTCCAGCTGCCATAGACGATAAGCAGCGTACACCAATACTTCAGTCTCCTATCAAGACCACAGAACCAAAGGCGATGGCGCCGCCTCCACGATTCGCCATGGCAAACAGCCTGGATCCGGATTCGGCGAATCTTGGAAGGTCTCCCAAACGTCATCTCTCCTCGGAAGCCGGCTCTCTCCCGGCTCCAGCAATTCGAAAAGCATCGCCAGGCAATGCGACGTCAGGCGAGCAAGAGAACGGCAGTAGCACTGGCTCACCGGACCGTCATCCACGCATGTCTGCTCCTCCTCTAAAACTGCCTCCTATGATCTCCAACAAGGTTCGAGCAGAGACGCTACCAGCGGGTAACACCGAGTCTATGCTGGTTTCGCCGTCACATGTTATCAATCTACTCGAGTCTGCTCCGGAGTCGATCCTCATCCTCGACCTTAGAGTGTCTACGCTATATGCTAGATCTCGTGTTTCTGGCTCACTGAATCTTTGCATTCCAACAACCCTGATCAAACGTCCTTCTTTCAACGTCCAGAAACTGGCCGAGACATTCAAAGTTGATGCGCAGCGAAAGAGATTCGAGAACTGGAGGAGCAGTCAATACATTGTTGTATATGACCAAGCAGCGTCACAGATGAAAGATGCTCAAATATGTCTAAACACCATACAAAAGTTCGAAAAGGAGGGCTACGAAGGTACATCATATATCGTCAAGGGTGGTTTCGCAGAGTTCGCTCGCGCCTACCCAAAGTACGTGAATAAGGGTCCGACCATGCCTGGCAGCAGTACTGGTCCTCCCAGGCTATCTTTGCCAGGCGCTGGAGACTCAGATGGCATACCTCCTGTTATCGGTGGATGCCCGATGCCAGCCACCAAGAACGCTGCAAACCCATTTTTTGGCAACATTCGCCAAAATATGGATCTCATTGGTGGTGTAGGACAGATCCCCATCAAGTATCCTCAGATGGTCAAAGCAGAGATTGGAGAACTTCCAAAGTGGTTACGTGCAGCCGCCGAGCCAGAAGATGCTGGCGCGAGAGTCTCGGATAAATTCTTGCACATCGAAAAGCGAGAACAAAAGCGTATGCAAGACGCCTTGTCTGGTAGCGTGAGTTATGGGAATGAGCCATCGGATGCTTCCAAATCAGTTCAGATTGCTGGTATTGAGAAAGGTAGTAAGAACAGATACAACAATATCTGGCCATTCGAGCATACTAGAGTCAAACTCCAGGACGTGCCAAATCACGGTTGCGACTATGTCAACGCCAATCACGTCAAGTCAGCCTTGTCGAATAAGCAATACATTGCCACCCAAGGACCGATACCATCGACCTTTAGCGTAAGTCTCCTTTTATAACTCATCACAAGTATGATTACTGACAAGCTTCTAGGACTTTTGGAACATGGTCTGGCAACAAGACGTTCGCGTCATCGTCATGCTGACTGCCGAGAAAGAAGGCGGCCAAGTCAAGGCACATGATTACTGGTCAGAGAAGAGCCACGGACCATTCTCTCTGGATCTCCTGTCCGAGCGCAAGGCTTCCGTGGATCCCATCAAGATATACAAGCATCGCCATAGACCTTCTGCGGGTGGCCGCAAACAGTCCGAGAACCTGGACAAGACACTGGACAATCTCACCAAGGTCGATACAAAGAATGGAGACGAGCCATATGTTATCGTCCGAAAGCTGACTCTCTCGCACTCGGGATTCCCGTTCGAGCGAATGAGGGAGATCACACAGCTTCAATATTCAAGTTGGCCCGATTTTGGCGCTCCAGCCCATCCTGCACATCTGCTAGGTCTTGTTGAGCAGTGTGATGCTGTTGTGAGGTCTACAATTGGCACTAGGTCATTGGAACCAGATCCTCCGGAGACACGACCTGTTCTCGTTCACTGCAGTGCTGGATGTGGAAGAACAGGAACCTTTTGTACAGTCGATTCTGTCATTGACATGCTCAAGAGACAGCGATTCGCACGCCGTAATCGACAAGGCACTCCTATGGACGTCGATAGTGCCAAGGGACAGGACGATAGTCCTTTCTTCGCCAACCCCTCCGCTTTCGGCTCAGATACCATGGGTGCCATGGCTGACGGTCGCTGGGTCGACCGAGAAGATCAAGATCTGGTCGAGAGAACGGTTGAGGACTTTAGACATCAAAGATTGAGCATGGTACAAAGCTTACGACAATTTGTGCTCTGTTACGAATCTGTTCTCGAGTGGTTGCAGGAGCAGAACCGCTTGGAGAAGCAGCAGGACTAGATGTGATGACACATAGCCTGCATGCGGATGGTTTCACTTCTACCACATACACGACCATTACCGATGGTTTTTAGGAGAATTGCATAGCATGCTCCATGTGTCTGTCTTTTCAATGATTAGTCAATCGCATGGTCACGTCCTGCATTGCATAGCGAAAGGTGCATTAGGCCAATACATAGCATCAATGTAAACTTATCTCGATTATTGCGTTTGTTTTTGTCATTGTATACGATTATAATTCCTTTGTGTTATGTGAGGCAATACAAAGGAAAGTGGCTGACTAATCGAGCACCAATGGCCCTGACGTCCTAGCTTCCATTCTACTCACCACTGCGCATTGATCGTTGAAGGCGCTTGTCTGTTCAAACCTTGGCGAGTTCGACTGAATTGATATCCAGAGGAATTAGACGAATGGAAAACATACAGCCTGGTCTTTTTATACACCATCAGAATGCCGTTCCCTACAGTCGAGTCATCGGTCGTGCGACCCAACCCAAGCAAACGTCCTCGATATACGATGATCTTGTAGGTCGGCCTACCTCGCATCCACCGAAACGATTAGCCTCATGTCTCTCTTCTCCCCACATCGTTTCGACGGGGTGCATCTCTTAAGAGGCATCGATAGCGACCATCTCCATCACAATATAGGATCAACCTTCCATACCCGGCACCCCTAACTCCATCAATCTCATGGCCACCCATCGTAACCCTAGTACAGTTCCAGCCTGATGTGTGTCGATGGATGTCAGATGCAACACACGAGGGGCGATTTCTCATCGTACGAGTTATGCGTCGACGAGCCTATAGCTCGCTGGATCATGCTCTGATCTCGGTGACAGGGTCTTATCACAGGTTATCCGAGCGGAAGATGCTCCTCAACAAGTGTGTCCACCTGCTTCAGAACAAACGTATCTACCTGCGTCAGGTACTATGTGAGAGAGGCGGGCACCCAGCGCACGAGCCATGTGTCGACGAGCCTATCGCTTGCCAGATCTTGGCTCGATGCTCGGGGCCTGGGTCTCATCACGGGACTCCCGGAGTAGGACATGCTGCACAACAACTGTATCTACCTGCATCAGGTCCGATGTGAGAAAGGTGGGCGATCAGCGCATAAGCCGTGCGTCGACAGCCTATGGCTTGCCGAATCTATGCTCTGGTCTTGGCGATAGGGTTTCATGACGGGTATTTGGGCGTGGAGGATGCTCCGGATCAGTGAACAGCCCTACCGCTGTGACATGGTGCTCGTATCGATGGACCCCGCCAGGGCGTGCTGATAATCGAGGCGCCGAGTCGGCTGTTCATGCTCAATTTGCACGAGACGAGGCTCATGCTGCGGTAGAGTCGGACTAGGACGTGCCCGGACAGAGTATGGTATCACGATTCCAGTGGCCACAGGGACGTGGCTGTCGACGCAAGAGATCGACACGCTGATACGTCGCTCGTCTGCCGTGCGACAAGGCGTTACCACCCAACGACTCGAGCCTTCGGCACAACGACGTTCCAATCATCTGCAGCGGAAGAAAGATACCTACGGTCTCGAGTATCACAAGCCGTTCGCTGACACGAATGAGGTACCGTTCACTGTTACGCTGTCACCGATTACGCAGCGAGCGAGCTCCACTGGCATGAGGAGCATCGCGTCAGGGTCACTTAGGGCTCGCAGGGAAAGGGAAAACACCCATCGTTCCGTGTTCGCAAGTCATTCGCTGTAAGCACTGTGACAGTGTTCACTGCGACGGTAGCCCTGCTTGCGCAGCGCAGGAGTTTCGTTGCCATGAGAAGCACCGAATAGGGGGGATTCGGGGCTCTTCCTCCCGCGTACCACAAGGCAGACGCTGACAGGTCCATAAAAGTTGAACGAGCGCATATCATACAAGAATGCACAAGTACTGGCTTTTGGAAGCACATGCAGCAACACTTTTTTGGCGCGTGAAGTCATATTGCAACGCGAGCGGCTGCGTAAACATGTGACGTGAAGCAAGCTGCTTGGCGTCACGCTCCCCACTCACTCCCTTCTTCTTCACATCCCTCTTTTCTCTTATATATACTTCTGTGAACTCACATCAGGGAGATTTCCACCTTATCAGCTATTACTCATCCACCAGTCTTCTCGGGCCTATCCAAACACCATGGCGAAGAGAGCAGCTACGGATGAAGCAGGCAGATCGCCGAAGCGAAGAATGGCAATCGATTACCTGATCGAGAACTCTGAGGACGATTCCACGTTATCAGGTGCTGCTGCTGGTTCAGCGGACATTCCTACGGTGTCGGACACACAATCGATCCAACAAGTCCAGAGTCACAAGCATACCGGAGCTATTGACTATATAAGACTGGGAAACATCTTGTTCGAGGAAGCCTTGCGATCTGACTTGGAAGTCGCAATCACTACCAACATTGCAGAAGTGGCGGATTATCACCCTGTTCCATCTACAGGTCCAGGACACCAAGTGACCCCGCTTGCACCTGTCATCTCCAGCACTGTTGTTCACGTTCCAGACACAGTTCAAGAAACAGACGCCTCAACTCACCGACCAAAGATCGTACGTCTCAAGGTGCCTCAAGTCGCTTCTAACGGAGCAGTCGGTACCAAAAGTCCACTTGAAGACCAGATCAAGACCGAAGAGCTCAAGGCCGAAGAATCCACCAAGACCGAGATTAAGAAGCCAACAGGACCTAAGATTCGTTGGAGCCAAGAACACTCCGACTACCTGAGAGACCTCAGCAACCAGCCACTGCCATGGGAGGAGATCTACGTTCTCTTCCGCGAGCGCTATCCAACGCCACCACACCCACACCGCAGTGACCACGCCATGCAGGTTAAGCTCAACCGCTGGCAAAGTGCCGCCCGACGTGCTAGTGCTGCTGCTCCTGCTGGACAGGCATGGACAGCGGTCAATGGCGACACCACTGGCGAAGGTCAAGGTCGAGGAAGTTTGAGTGCAGTCCGGATTGGAAGCCTGGGTGGCAACGGGGGAAAGGCAGCTCGCTATCGCACAGCGCGCAATATCAAGAAGGTGCAAGATACCGAGCCAGACGATACGAGCCTTGTGCCTGCTATCGAGCGTTCGACTTCTGATGGGTCAAGAGGAGAGTTGTTGAGGGCTGGGCAGCTGGCTGGTGAGGAGACTGCTCGAAGTCAAGACGCCGCTGCAGATGGTGACAATGAGGGTGATGACAATGTCGGTGTTTAAGAGGCTTGAGGTCGTTGGGCAAGAAAGGGATGGACGTGCATCGGAGCGGATGAAAGTGGACTCTCAGAAACTGATGGAGACTGAAAGATTTGAGTCGAGCAGTCAGAGACTCCTTCATGTTGATGGTAATGATCATCGACCCAAGCTAAACGGATATGAGGGGAGGAAGAGGAATCTACATGACCATCGAGTGCTTTTAGCGAAAGATACCCCTTGATTATTCGGCGCCGCAATAAAACCATGCATCAATACTATACGAGCTTCATTCGCCGTGCTACGCAACTGACTTCCGAGTCCTCGTGCCAATCACGTGGCACGACTAGCTTACCTTCAAATCCTCGCCTCCGTCCAGAGCCTTTCCACACAAAATCCAGACTCAAGGCTCTCGCTACCGTCGCATTCAACTAAACCAGACCCTCATAAATCCATCGCAATCCCACCAACGCAAACCAGGCAGACAACCAACTCAATCAAGACCCCTCATAAACCTCCACGCCCTCAAAGCCAGCACCGACAAGCATACCCTCATCCTCCCAGATCTCAGGCGTATACCTACCCCTCACACCGCGCCTCTCATCATCGTCCCTTACCAACCTCGCAGGAAAATCCACCCCGCCTCCGCTACCGGCAAACTCGCCCGCGTAGTCGTCCAGATTCTCCTTCTCGTCGGGCGAACGGCGCGGCGGGGCGCTGGTGCGAGGCGATACAGAATTAGCGCGGGAGAGAGCCGTGTCGGAGCGCGGACTCATGGGGCCCCTGTTGTTGGTATTGGTATGCGGCTGTGCGGCGCTCGGGCGGGTAGTGCTCGTAGCGGTGGTTGGAGAAATGGTGCTGCTGTCGGGGTCGTCGCGGTAGATGTCGATTTTCTTGACCGTCTTGCGCAGTCGGGCGCTCGTCGCCGATTGCAGGCGCTTGATGCTGCTTTTCCTGAGCGCTGCTGAGACGGGCGTGTCGTGGGATTTGCGATTGGCGCCTGGTTCCTTGTCGATGGTGGGGTTGGTGGCTTCTTGGACGAGTACAGACTCGCGTCTGGTCTTCTTCAATAGTGAGCGCGGACGAGCTGGTGAGGTTAGAGGGGAGCTTCCTGGAACTGCTGGGCGTAGGTTTGTGTTTATCTTCGAGGGCTGCGAGGAGAGCGTGAAGTCCCGGGCCAGTGTTGGCAGACTGGGGATGCTGTTGTTGAAGTGTGGGTTTGCTGGGCTGGTTGGCGCGCGGTACAGAGACGTTGCTGTTGTTTGAACGGTCTCCCATGATGCGGTGCGTGCGAGGCTGTGAGCAGTCTGATCTTTGGTATGTCTGTCTGGAGCCTTGGTGTTGTTCTTGTCGGCAGATTCGACGTTGTCGTCCTCTTTCTCGGCTGCTTCCTCATTCCTCAGAGGTAGGCTCATGGAAGACTTCGAGCTCGTAGACGTTGGTGAGCTTGGCTCGACTTGTCTGATTGTCGGCTTAGCCTCCGGAGATGCATAATCGAAAGTAGCGACGTGGGCTTTGTGGTCGACACCCTGACGAATGTCTGGCTTCGATCCAGAGGGCCTGTTGCTGTATGCACTCAACTCGGGTGCGCGAGCCATGTGTCTGACTAATGAGGAAAGATCAGATGCTGTGGCCGTTTTGCCAACATGCTTGCGCGGTGCACCCAGAGTTCTTGCTGATTGTCTCGTCCGCAACCTGGTCAAGATGTCCTCCGATGCACGCAGGGTATCTGCCACTGCGACAGGTCCTCGCGAATTATTCGTCGGGTAGCTGAATAGAGGAGAAGGATGTTTTCGCTCGGAGTCGAGATGGGCCAGTTCTGGTGGACGTACGACGAGGGTCTTGGGTGGGAGAAGCCTTGATTCCGGACCATGCGGAGAGCTGCTTCGCGGTTGATGTTCAGTGATACTCGGCTGCTGGACCCTGTATGGTGAAAAAGAGCGACTGATTCCGGATCGAACGAAGCGACCTGTCTGGGATGCTGGAGAACTTTGATTGCTTCTGTGCCATTCGGCGAACTCAAAGTCTGGATGTTCGAAATAGAAGTGGTCGTAGTCGTTCGCAACAGGCTTTCTCTCGATGCGGTGCTGTTCCTGTCTCAGACTACCATGAGAGCTTTTGGGAGAAACCTCCTCGTCCAGTACAGCACGAGAACGATCCTGGACGTCCAACGAGACTTCCTCCTCTTGATGCGCCGCGTTTGTGCGCCTCAAATCGATATCCTGAATCTCGGATGGCGCAATCTGACGACGAGTAACTTTGAGACAGACGACAAAGGACACCAAGACAGCTGTAATGCCGACTGCGACAGTAAGCCATACAACGTATCCAGCGGTATCTCCATTGTGTCGACTTTGGACGCAAAAGACAGCAATAGCCGCGATTGTGTCAGCAACCGATACGACTGTCAACGAGTTGAGAATCTTGTTGTTGAGATACCAAGGCTTCTTGCTAGATTCTCTTCGCTGTAGCTGGATTGCAGCTGCTCGTGCCGGTGTTTTCGCTGAATTGTGGCCAAGTTCTTTCATTTCTGTCGAAATAGCTGGTGGAGACTTCTGTAAGCTGTGTTGAGCACTCTTTCTGGAAAAAGTAGGTAAGACTGGCGAGATGGCAGGAATAATGATACCAGGAAGGCCTACGAGCGGCGAGGCGTGCGGTAGAGTGCGCATTATGACCAAATGTTACCAAGAAGGTGGAAGAATTTTGTGGTAGACGCAATAAGGAGAGTTGGAATTCATTACCGTGTCAAAGCTGGTATATTTTGTCAATGATGCAAGCAAAGAAAGCCAAAGCGGCCGATCTTCAATCAGAAGAGGGCTCTACAGGCTCCAGCAGTTGAGGTGAGTAGGTTGATGGATTACCGGGACGGACCTTCGAGCGATCTACCTATGAGTGAAGTGAAGAGAAGTGAAGTGAACGTGCAGTACAATGATGGATGGACTTCGTGCATATTCATGGCACTGCATCAGTCATGAATTAATTAGAGTGGCTTCCTACTGAGGCGGCGATTCTCGCGCTGTCGTTGTTGTTTCATAGCTTCTCTGCGTCTTTGTTTCCAGCTTCGATTCATGTCGGCACGCTTCTCATAAAACTCTTTGACGAATGTGCTCTGCTCCTTGGGTTCTTCATTGACGGTAGCCAACGCAGGTGCAGCGCCATCTCCCTTGATGTCGAGGGGTGAATCCGAGGGTCTGCGATCGTCGTCTTCGTCCTCGTCTTCATCTGCAGCTGCTCCAAATGCGAATGAGAACTTTCGTCCGATTGCCGCGGTATCAGGGGTTGGAGCTGCACTGCGAAGACCTCGTACTTGACGGTCCTGCTTGGTGAATGGTGTCTGGGGTAACGTGTCGTCAGCGACAATGTCGTCCTGATCATTTCCTTCAACGTCGAAGAAGCTGAAGGATGTGTTGATTGGTGCGAGTTTCGGTGTATCTTCAACTCGACGTTTGTAGAGCGCTTCCAGTGGATGTATGGCCTTTGGCTCAGAAGGAACGTCAACGTCCATGGCTTCGTCCGTCAGAACTGTTTCTTTCGCTATATCATCGACTTGTCGCTCTGCGCCTGAGACCGTGGCGTCGGTACCTTCCTCAGCCCCCTCCTCCTCTTCGGCAGCTTCCGGAACGGCCTCGCTCTCTTCTAATTCCGAGCTGTCGTCGTCTGACTCTTCTTCTGATTCCGAAGAGACTTCTTCAGATGCAGAATCGTCGGATGGTTCTTCGACAGGTGGTGCCGGCTCGGGGACCTTCTGCTTGTCCTTCTTCTCCACCTTGGGTGCTCCAGGTGCCACTGCCCTCTCAACAATGCGCTCTACAGGCACCACCCTTGATCGCACCTTGACCGGCTCGACAACATTGCCATCCTCATCAACCCAACCTTGCCCATCCACGAACGTCAAGTCCGCTCCAGACCGTCCGGCCTTTTCGTCACGCAGAAAAGAAGGAGTCTTGGTGTTCTTCTCAAACTCGTGCACAACATCTGCATCCTTGGTCGATTTCTTTTTAGAGTCGCCGTCTTTTGCAGGTTTTGAGGCCTTCGTCGAAGTCTGGTTCTTCTTGCCGAGCTTGAAAATCATCTCCTTTTCATCCTTGGTGTTGTATTTTGACTTTTCGCGCTTCTGCTTCCTCTCCGACTTGTGGTCCTTGTCGGTCGCTGTCCATCCTCGCTTCACACTCCTCCCTTCCGGCAGTTCATATCCAGTCAAGTCTGCCTTTGGCGTCTTGACCTTCTTGGCCTTCTTTGACTTCCTCTCCGAGACCTCGGATTCCTCCGCTACTTCATGGCGTCTCCTCTTCTCCGGCTTCGCTACTTCAATGCTCATTTTTGAACCTCTCAGCACCAGACCATGCAATTTCTTTTTCAACCTGTCTGCCTCTGCCTTTGGTAATTCGACGTAGCCAAATCCTTTGTTGGTGTTGGTTTGAGTAGCGTGATACGAAATGCCTGATGCGACAGGCTGAATTGTTTTCGAAACGACGGCGTCTAGGAGTGATGCGCTGAATGGCGATATGTGTAGCCTTACGCGATCTTCCTCTGACATTTGGTTTGGTTGTTGCGAATCGCTAGTCCCCGATATTCTCTATCTGCGATATGGATGAAAGCCTGAATTTGCTGTTGAAGGAGCAAAGCCAAGGCTGAAAGTCGAAGATCGACAAAGGACGGTGGGCCAGAAGAGGCAGCGACCCACCCTCTAATTATAGGCGCGCGCCTTAACATCACTCCAGCCCACTGGGGTTTGGAGATTATCTAGATATCGTACCAACATGGCGCGAACGCATCGGCTGATGCAGCTATTGCTGGTGCTATTGGCGCTGGTCTCAATTGTATATGCAGCGTGTAAGACACCAGAGACGCTCGTCGTGGTCTTGGACTAATAACCATCTCAGCACCCACCTCCTTCTGCAAATGCACATGTTTCTCCAACAGTACACTCATTCAGCTTACCGGTCACAAAGCTGGAGAGTCGGGAGCCAAAGAGAAAACAGAGAATGGTCGAATGGTCAAGGCTGGAACATGCGAGGATTGCAACCGACAGTTTTGTATGAAGCAAGACTTGGCGATATGCAAAGGGGCAGGAGAGGAGGACGTATTTACAACCTGCTTTCAGCGAGATTCGGCAAAAGACCAAGCAGTTGTCTTCATTTTCATCTTTGCGACAGTCGGATTGTTGATGTGGGCGGCAGTCCGACCATGGGTGGGACAATGGATTGAGGTGAGAATGTCGGTGTACATCGAGGAGCGCTGTACTGACTTGTGTCGTAACAGTCCCGGCGCAGACCATCTTACGTACCGGTACCAGATGAGAACACCCAATAATGACATGAACGATCGGAGTTGGATAGACAGAGGCGGCCTTGCAAGACCTAGATACCCAGATTTGTATATTTGTTTTACAGGATTTCCAGCCTTCAGCTCCTCTGTGTCCGTCGCTATGCATGAAAGACAACGTTGATGTGGTATCTTGAAAAGGAAGTATGTGCAATCATCGTCCGGTTACCCAGCCAAACCAGCTACTGGTCTGGTTTCGTACAGCATCAACAGACGCCTGCGCTTGTCTGTCCAGTGGGCCGCCAAATGGATGCGCGACACTTGATGCGGCCTCTGCGCCGGACTGCTTGAACTCCTGCACCTTTTGCTCCACAGCTTTGACCACTCCAGATCCTTGTTTCGATTGTGGCATCACCTCTTGCTTGACCTCTTGCGCCTTTTCTTGAGCGGCCCTGGCGGCAGCGCCAATCTTACCACCCTGCTGCTCCTCTTCCGACATGGAAAAGAATAGCGTCTCTTTCGCCCTGGTGAAGATTCCCTTTGCTGATTTCTTGGCCTCTTCTGCTTCCATGGCTGCCCTTTCACGATTCAATAGGAGGACTTGTTGGGAAGTCGCGATTCCAGTTGCCATTGCTTGACGAGCTTCCTCAAGTTCTCTGGCGCTCTTTGCTTGCTGCTCCGCTAACCATTCGCCTCGTTTCCTGCGGTTGTGCATGATCATGTCTCCGGTTGCAAAGCTCGCACCAACAAAGCAGAATACTAGCAGGTGTTAGTTCAAGTTTCGTGAAACAAGAGCAGCAGATTGGACACACCCGTAAGACCTATGAGAGACCAGGTGGTCACTCTGTGTGCTCTGTCTGCCCATCTTCGTCCTACAATGACCACCCTGTCAAATCCTGACTCTTGTCCGGCCCTTGCCTGTTGTGCAGCGGCCCTTAACCTTGCGATCTTCTGCTGAGGTGTCTCATCTGTAGGAGCTGCAGCACCGAATTGTAGTTGCGATCCAGTTGGTTTGGCTGTGATATATGGTCCAGTCGCTGTGAAGCGCGTCGCATCTGACGCTGAACGAGGCATGGCGATATCGATGGTTTTGGTGTAAGGAATTGTTCGATGGAGTATCCGAGAGGCTTTCTGACGGTTTGGCGTTATATCCAGCTGTACATGATCAATTGTTAAAGATCTGGACCTATGGAGCTCTTAACTTTTCAAATCGATGATGCTATGCAGAGATTCGGCCAACCCGACTTTGTGGATATGTCGGCCGCCGTCCGACTAGAGTGCCGACTTCACCTCGCGAGGTTCACCTCACATGCGCCTTCCGATACACTTGAACAAATGCATCTTCTGACCTTGGGTCTGGTCGCAGGCATGCTGATAGAACCATTGCTTGAACATTGATTGGGTTCGATATGGCCAACAACAATGTTTCGGTTACCCCTGATCTTGCATCTATTTTAGCGACTTTATCTCAGTTTGCTCAGCCGGCACAAGCAAACGACCATCACAGCAGTGTAATACGGGCAAACGACACTCCAAATCTATTATCGCCATCGGACCCAAGGATAACGTCCCAGATCAAGTCGCCGCAACCACAACAATCGGTCATTGATCCTGCTGTGATAACTGACTGGTCTCATGGACTGCGTTGTGTGACCAAGATCGCTGCACAGAACCCGCATTTTGCAGATATCATCAATCGGGTTTGTCGTTTGTGATGTTCGGAGGAGAATCATGCTGACCTGGTACAGATGATAAAGCAACAACGCAAACATGAAATGCAATGGTACTCTAGTCGCCAGAAACTTAAGCAAGACCAAGCGACTCGAGGGACCGGTGCTAGCGAGCTCAACAGCATTCTGTAGGTGTTTCATCATCAGTCCTCGAATGGAAGCTCACACTCTCCAGCAAGTCCATAGGAGGTTCGATAACCGACAATGGTCACGCCTCGCAGACTCATGAAGAAAAGGATGCCGAGCTTCTCGAGTTCGACACCAAGGTCTACCGAGCGCAGGTACAGATGAACGACGCGATGACCGCCGAATTGAAATCGTTGGGCGTACCCTTCTTTGGTACTCTTCCAGAGTGCATCAAGACGACGACTCCGGATGATAATGTGGCCAATGTACGACCCAAGTGGTCACCGCTCATCTCTCCAGAAGCACACCGGGAGCTTCAACGACGTATGATCTCTCATCTGGAAGACATGTACAAGGACTGAAGTTCACGACGACCTCTTAATCGATGGACCCCGCGTCGTCTCGCCACAGTATGATGCTGGCCCGGCAGTCTGGTATAGCGTGTCTTGGCTTCACTACGTGTAAAGGTAATGAGGCGGTGAATAGCACGCTATCGCGCCATCACATGATGGTGCAAACGCACCATGACAACCACACAATTTCGTCAATAGCCAGTGTCAACAACGAAATAACATTTATTCACAAGTTCCCCACTCTCGTTCCTTTGCTTCTACCACAAGACTTCCATACCATTCACACTAGCTACACCAAGAAGGATCTACCAATATCCCCCTCCTGCAACCTTTTCAAACAGCTTTTCAGGACCCTGAAATCAACATGATGCTCACCAAAGTCTCGTTTGCTGTGGCCCTGTGGACCGTCGCTCTTGCACAAGGTAATACCAACGCACTCTTTCCCTTTGCAAACCCCCTCAACAACCCATCAGTCCCCTCTACTTTCCGGATTGCGCCCTGAGAACCATGATACTGACGACTGTCGCCTGATCAGCGCCGCCAGGTTCACCAAGCCCAGCTGCCATTGGTTACGCCTACCAACAGACCGCAAGCGTGGAGATCCCTGAACGCGTAAGTTGGCCACAACATCATCAAAACTTGACTAGTACTGACCGATACAGGCCATCACTGCAAGCATTCCATGCACTGATACCACCAGCTCCATGAGCTTGAACTTGACCACGCGCACCAGCACCACGACTCTTCCACCAAGCACCATGACCGTTACTCTGGTTCAAGATAACACCACTACCGGCAGCAACATCTCGACTCCTGCTCCTTCTATCAGCAGTATCTCAACTTCTGCTTCTTGCATCACCAACAGCACCACTTCCTCTGCTTTCGTTGCCCCGGCCTCGATTCCAGCCAATATCTCCACCAGCATTGTGATTCCAGCCTCCACCGCTGGCAACACCTCTACGACCTCAGTCACGGTTGCGCAAGTTCCACCACTCCCAACTTTGAACGTCACGTATGCTTTTAATACAAATCGGACCTCTACTTCTGCAAGCATTGTCATGGCATCTGCTTCCGTCACCGCCACCAATTATCCGGGTTATAACGTTTTCAATCTCACCAACGCGGCGCCTGGCCTCGGCCTTGGCAAGGATCACATGTTGAATATGAGCGGACTCTTGTGTCTCGTTGTCACCATCTTGCTGCTCTCCCAGATTATCTAGCATTACCATGCTCTACATTGGCAGGCAAGCACTAGATAAGTGTCTCTAGAAGTATCCACAACAATCATCATACCGTACGTTCGAAAGACTCCACACGTGATAAACCAGTGACCGGCGACTCAGCCCACTATGATAACATGACGGGAGTGATGGGGCGCAATCGAGCTGCATTCGGAGCACGCGCATATGTCCATAAACAAGCACAATCACCTCGCCATAGGGGTCTCGTGTTCAGCCGTCACAGATAGATGTTTTCGCAAAACCAGAAGCACCAGCATGTTCCATGCACCCGCCCCGCACGGGCGAATTTCCCTGAAGCCGCACACTGCGAACCGCACGTTGAACACTGTACGCAAGCGACGCAAAACGACGAAAGGAGGTGCATGAGCGTCCATATATATCAATTACGCAGATCTCGAGGGTCCAAGGGCTACCGAGCAGCCCGCGATATATTCCTACGAGTCATTGTGCATGATAAATGACGCTCAGTATGATTTATTGTACCATCAGGCGAGTACAGTACACTATCGACATCCGCAACCGACCACGCCTCTGGTCGATTCTATTTTCGCAATTTTTCTATCGGTGCTTGTCCAAAACCTCAAGAGTACCGGAGCCGAGCCACGAGTATCTCAAGATCAATTTCAGTTCAGGATCAACGATTGCGAAAACCCAAGATGGCACCATCGGTAACGCGCCTGGTCAAACGACGGGCGTGTGGTTGAAGTCGCACCAGTCTTCGAAGGCGTTGCGATTGCGGGGAGCGGTTTCACTTGTGCCAAGACGAGGTGAACCTCGCACGAGCGGCCGGAGGTCGATTCGGCATCGCTTCTTTGGTATGCTGAAGATGTGGACCTGTGCTAATGGAAGGACACGAGCAGGATTTGTTCCTTTACGTCGAGTGGTCGTCGGTATAGCGACCGTTGGCATTCTGCGAAAGGGTTGGATCTCTCGACGTTTGAGGCTCTCCGACCGTTGAGGTTTTGCTTCCGGAAGACGTTGGGCGTTCTTTGTCTTTACCTCGACCTCAAATTATCGAGGTACGGTATACGCTCGACTGAGCGCAATCGCTTACCCAATAGTTCAGCCATCTTGACCAGTTGGTGATGAAGCAATTCAGCATGACTAGAGATAGTCGTGCTATTGCCGCGGAGCGAGCTCCTACGTAACAAAGCTCATGATTCGACGAACAAGCACTGCCACTTTCACAAAGTCCGGACAGCGGGTCTTGAAGATACTACATGTACTGTAGTATGCCTCGGAGAATAAAGCGCACGTTTGCTTGGTGGTGAGACTGTGCTTCTAGGGCAAATGAAAGGTACGAACGAACGAGTCTTACACGGCTGATTCGATGTCTGAGAGAAGAATTCTATCTGTGTTATGTTCTTCTACGACATCAAGACATACTGCTTCTTGAATCACCACCGTTTTAGACGACGTTCATGCCCTTGAACAACGCACATGACGATCGACAACACGTTCTCCCAGTACGATCATTCTAGATCTACAAAAGACGTAGGCACTTTCAGAGGATTTGCATCTATTGATTGAAGCACTGACAAAGATTTTGGAGCGAGCGGAGGTCGTCTGGAGGTGATATATCGAACTCACGCCATCATCTCCCTGCAATTTATGGCAATTTACCATTCTGAGCCAGTTAGAGAAGGAGCTCAGTTTGCGTCGTGTGATTGGTCCTTCCAGGCGCTAGAAAGCTCGGGTGGTTTGGAAATGCGGTGATCGGCAGCCGCTTCCGCTTTCCGCACTTGCCGCAGCTTCAACGAACTCCACTTTCTTCTTTCTGCTGTCCCAGCTTTCTGATTACTACAGACCCTCGAGCGCACTTACCCTGTTGGTCTAGGTCATGACGCGACAACCATCTGCGCGGAGTCACATCGCTTGGAAGCCACACCGTGAGGTAAGCAATGAGACAGAATGCTGCCTGTTGCTCGGTGTCTGCTTTATGTCTGTGATGGGTGGAAATGATCCTGATACCTCAATCACAAACTGATCCATGGGCGTCGACTCTAGAAGACAGGACATTGATGATAGGCGACGGTCGTTCGACGAAACATTAGACACTCCACATGCGAACGAGTCAACCGCCGTGAACTCATCACTCGTGAAACCCTTTGGCTTGTGGACCTGCGTTAGCGCCGACGGGGAAGCCATACAGCATCGACGCTTGTGAGTACCTGCATGTGTACGCACAGCACTACTGGGTACGGCAGACGACGCACCACTGCCAACTGCACGTCTGTACGCTCAGACGCTGTTCAGTCTGACCTTCAAACCGCCATTCGGCCAACCATGCGCGCGTTCACCTGAGCACACTCCTCCAGTCGATCTTTGAACCCCAGTCTTGGTATCGATAAGCCCGTGATCGCGCGCCACCACCGCAACGACTATCCTCGCTCGGTGAAGATGGCCGTCTGTGACCATGCTCCGCCTGCGGTCTTGCCTTGGTCTTGCCTGGGTCACCGTCCGAATCAGGTAGCTGCTACTTCCGGCGTTTCACTCCGACAGACATCGTGTTTGCTCACCTATAACTCCAGCGCGTCTTCCCTTCTTCACAAACTCCCACTCACTTTTCCATACTCGCCTTTGCTTTTCTCTAGCACTTCTCCATTTCTCTTTTCTTGACAAGTTCTTCTTACTTAATTGCAGCTCATCAGCAAAGAGTCACTCGCTCATCTCCGCTCATCGACTCATCACACTCGCTCACTCATCGACCTTTGCAAACACACACTCGTCAACACGACACACACACACACACACACACACAATTCATCATGCGTTTCACTGCCACGGCGGTCCTCGTGGCCGGTCTTGCTACTCAGCAGGCCGTCGCTACCTGGAACCTTGACGCTGTCAAGTTCTCTTCTCCAGCCAACTGCGACAACCAGTGCTCTCCTCAGCAGAGCAGCGGTTACAACTTTGGTGACCTGACTCCGGGCGCAGCTGTTCCAACCTACGGAAGCAACACCTTCTCAGGCTTCACTTGCGCGCGCAGCTCAAACTCGAAGCGCTCTCCAATCAACAAGCGTTTCGTTGGTAACTGCATCGCTGGAGAGGTCTCTGCTAGCAAGGGTCCATCCATGGGTTGCGGTGCTGACAAGTCTGGCTTCTCCATTGGCGAGATCCAGGTTTCTGCCGACCAGGACACTGATCTCGAGTGCCACTACCAAATGCCAGGTGGCAGCACCTGCAAGCAGACCGTTCACTGCCCAGCTACCGGTGCTGTCATTTCAAACAAGCAGTGCGGTGGTGCTACTTCCGTCTCTTTCGTTCAGCCAGCTCAAGCTACCAAGGCCTGCACTCTCTCCGTTCACTCTATCAGCTTTGCTTGCGGTTCTTCTGCCACCTCGGTCCCTGCAATGACCTCGACTGCTCCTGCCGCTGTCACCAGCAGCCCATCTTCCGTCGGCTTCAGCCACACTGCTTCTTCCATCTCATACTCTGCTGCAGCCGTCACTGCTTCTGTCAGTACCGCCGGTCCACTCGGAACTAGCTCTTCAAGCTCTCCAGTCTACAGCGCACCATCTGCCTCTGTGGGTATCCCAGGTGCTTCTGGCTCCGTCTCTCTTTCGGTCCCAGCTGTTTCCGGTTCCGTCTCGGCCTCGATTCCAGTTGTCTCCGGCAGCGTGTCCGGCAGCGTGTCTGCTTCTTACCCAGCCGTTTCTGGCTCCGTCTCTGGCTCCGTAGCTGGTTCCATCTCGGCTTCGATTCCAGTCGTCTCCGCCAGCGTGTCTGCGTCTGTTCCAGCCGTTTCTGGCTCTGCCTCCCTTTCGGTTCCAGCCGTCCCTTACTCCGCTTCTCTGTCCATGAGCAGCCCAGTCAGCCCAGTTTCCAGCTCCAACGCCAGCACACCAGTCATTGGTTTCCCATCTGCCTCGGTCTCTCGCTCGCTCTCTGCTTCTATCACGGCTGCTTCTGGCTCCGCTTCTGCCTCAGTCTCTGCCTCGACTCCAGTTGTCTACTCTTCCAGCAGCGTTGTTGGTGGTACAACTTACTCTTTCGCCAACTCCGTCAGCCTTTCTACCGGCGTTTCCAGCTCCATCAGCTCTCCAGCTGCTGCTTCTGTCTCGAGCTACGCTCAGCAATCGGTCAGCCTCTCTACTGGTGTTTCGAGCTCTTCTGCCGCCCCATCCATGCCAGCTGTCCCAGCCGGTGTTCCAAGCATTGTTCCATCTTGCTTGAACACCTGGATGCACGAGTCTGGCTGCACTGACAACTCTGACGCAAGCTGCTACTGCAAGAGCGAGCAGTTCATCTCCGACGTTATGGAGTGTATCGGCGCTTGGTCTTCCGACTGCAACGAGATCTCCCTCGCCTCTTCTTACCTCATCGGTATCTGCGCTTCTGATGTTTCGGCCGCTATGGTCACCGCCATTCCATCGTGCGCAACGATCGCTCCATCGGCGCCAGCCCAGACCCCAGCTCCAAACGCTACTCTCTCTTCTCCAGTCAGCCCGGTGAGCACTTCTGCTGTCTCATACATCACTCAGCCAGTCGTCTACACCACCGAGATCGTCAGCCAGACCATCACGACCTGCCCTGTTGGTCACACTTTGACCACCGCTGGTTCAACCACCGTTTTGACCACTCCATCTGTGATCACTACATCTTACACTGCCACATCCACTATCTCTACAACCTCTGTGGTCCCTGTTACTGCTGCCGCATCTTCAAGCTCCGCTCTGACCTACATTTCCGGTACCACCTACAGCGGCTCGCTGTCTTCGTCTGCTCCAAGTGTTTCATCCGCTTCAAGCTCTTCTTCCGAGGCTAGCCCAGCGACCACATCTTCTCCATCTTCTCCATCTGGTCCTATTACCGAGACCCTCTACAGCACTCAGCAGGTCACTGTCACCAGCTGCGGTCCAGAGGTTACAAACTGCCCGGCTCGCTCGACCGTCATCTCCAGCTCCCTCTTTCCTACTGGCATGACCACCTACAGCGCCCTTCCTTCCTCTTCGCCAGTCTCACCAGTGTCTTCGTCTGCTCCAGGTGTTCCATCGGCCTACAGCTCTTCTTCTGAGGCAAGCCCGGTCACAACTTCTGCCCCATCTGGCCCTATCACCGAGACTCTTTACAGCACCCAGCAGGTCACTGTCACCAGCTGCGGACCAGAGGTTACAAACTGCCCAGCCCGTTCTACCATCATTTCCAGCTCTCTCATTCCTACCGGTATGACCACTTACAGCCAGGCCGCTCCAGCTTCGGGTTACGCTTCGTACTCTGCTCCAGCCGGTCAAGCCTCATCTTCTCTGGCTTCTCCAGTCAGCAGCGGTCCAGCCTCGTCAGCTCCAGCTTCGCCGCTTATCACCGCTCCGGCCTCATCCATGATGGAATCCACCATGACCGTCTACTCGACCCAGGAAATTACCATTACTAGCTGCGCCGCAGACATCACAAACTGCCCGGCTCGTTCGACCGTTATCTCTAGCTCCCTCATTCCTATCAGCACCACTGTTACTTCCGTTCCGGCCCCATACTCTGCTCCAGCCTCCAGCTCTAGCAGCCCTGTCGCCGCCGTCGCAACCAGTGCTCCAGCTGCTGTCCAATCCGCTCTAGCAACTCCAGTCCCAGCCACCACGATTCCATTCAGCAGCGTCTGCAGTGTTCCGGCCACATACAGCACTGGTGTCTCCGCCGGCGCTGTTATCCCAAGCAGCTACATCACTTCCACCATCACTACCACCTTGACCGTTCCTCAGGTCAGCTTCGTCACAAACACCGTTTCTGGTACCCCAACCGTTGGTTTGATGCAGCCAACTCCAGCCGCTGCGTCTGCCACCACCACTGGCGCACCAGCTCCATACGCTGGCGCCCCAGCTGCATCCGGATCGTCCGTCGTTGCCCCATACGGCACTGGCTTGTACACCGCACCATCCAAGCCAACCTCAAGCGTCATCGCTTTCACCGGCACCAGCTCCAAGGTCGGTGCATCCTTCGCCGCCGTTCTCGTCGGTGTCGTCGCCGCTCTCCTCTAAACGAGCTGAGTCTCTCTGTCATTTGATCTCTTTTCGCGAACCAGGGGAAGTCAAGTATAAAAACAAAGCGGAAGTAATGCACAGGAGGAGTCGGTCTGGCATCGGCGCACCCCTTTCTTGAAAATAACAACCAAATACATAACCGAATGGTTCAAATATGGGGATCGGTTTGCATTGCATCAAATCTTCTCATGTTTGCCGCCGGCGTTCATTTCACGACTCTCTTTAAATTGCGAGCTCGGAAGAATCTTTACTTTCTTCCGACTGGGATTGCTGGCCTACAGCGGCGTCATAGTAGTGTACTATCATACGAGATTTCATACTTCATTACACACCCTTGTCTTCTGATGTTGTGATTTGTGACTGTCTATCCATTATCTTATCTGCTCTTCATGATGATCCACGTACATGTGAGCGGCCAAACTTCGACAAAGGCCGACCGTCGTGATCAGTATGTGTAACGACCACCTCGAACTCTACAGGGTGCGTCTGACTCGTGACTGTGCGACTCTGGCTGTAGTTTCTTACTGGATCACGACACCAGCTCACCATCACAAGCCTATAGGTGCCATACTGCATGAGACTTGATGAAACATATGTCAATGGTATCAATTCATTGCTCTCAATACGAGCTAAATGCTGTCTCTCAAACTTTTCACATTCATCCCTGGAAGCAGCCTATTCCCTTCCACCATGTGCGTCAAGTGCGTAAGCAACCTGGTATCTCTCTCGATCGCTCCCGTGAACGCCAAATAAAAATCCGCTGAAATGCCACATCATGATCAAGAACACTTTTTGAAGCAACCGACTACCTTCCGGAACGCTCTCTGGTCTGCTGTCTACGCTCCTTCTCCTTCTTCTCGTCGTAGACCAAGAACTCGTGAAGAGCACTTCCGCCCGGCACCATTGGAAGGACGGGGATCTTCTGGTCAGTCACGACCTCCAAGAGAGCTGGGCCGTCACCGCTCTCCTCGAGCAACCACTTGAGATCCTTGTCGAGGTCCTCGAACTTGGATGTCCTCCTGGCCTTGACGTACATAGCCTCGGCGAGCTTGACAAAGTCGGCGTTGCGTTGATGAGTGTGGGCGAAGCGGTCGTTGAAGAAGAGTGATTGCCATTGTGTGACCATACCCTGCTCCTCGTTGTTGAGAATGACGATCTTGACACCAATGTTGAACTCGGCTGCAGTGGAAAGCTCGGTGAGAGTCATGGAGAATGAAGCGTCACCGTCAATGTCGATGACGAGCTTGTCTGGCTGACCGACCTTGGCACCAATAGCAGCTGGGAGACCGAAACCCATGGTTCCAAGACCGCCCGAAGTGACCATGGTGCGAGGTGATCTCCATCTGAAGTGCTGAGCTGTCCACATTTGATGCTGACCAACACCAGTGCAGATGATGGTCTCCTCCTTCCTGTGAGCGGTCAAGTCAGAGATCTTGGAAATGATAGTCTGTGGCTTGATGAGGGAATCTGGACCAGTCTCTCTCTCGTAGTCCCATGGGAATTTCTCCTTCCAATACTTGATCTGGCCGAACCATTCGGCGCGGTCAGACTCGGACCTTGACTCGACCTGAGGAAGGAGAAGAGCCAAGTTCTCGGCGCAGTCACCCTCAACAGCCTCGGTGGCCTGGACGATCTTGTTGATGTTCTTTGGCAGAATGTCAAAGTGGATGATACCACCGCGGCCTTCGGAGGCGGCGAGTTTGGCCTGTGGAGCGAAGCGTGCTACCGCACCAGTGATACGGTCGTCGAAACGAGCACCAAGAGCAATGATGAGATCTGCCTCTTGCATAGACATGTTGGCAAATGCGGAACCGTGCATACCAAGCATATGGAGCGATTTCGGGTCGAGCTCATCAAAGGCACCGAGACCCTGGAGAGTAGTGGTGACAGGGATCTGGGCCTTCTCAGACAGCTCTCTGAGAAGTTTTGGCCCATCTGGTGTAGCAAGAATACCCTGTCTTGCGTAGATGACAGGCTTCTTGGCCATGTTGAGGAGGTTGGCGGAACGAGAGATGGCGCCGTCACGCTGTCTCTTGCTCAGTTGGCGAGCAGCCAAAGAAGCGGCACTTGGGTGGGACGGAAGAGTGCTTGACATAGGAATTGGACGAGTAAGCATGCCACCAGTGATGTCCTTTGGCAAGTCAACGAGGACTGGTCCAGGTCTGCCAGAAGTCGCAATCTCGAAAGCTTCGTTAATGCGTCTCGGGAGCTCGGCAATGTTCTTGACCATGACATTCCACTTTGTGCAAGCTCTTGAAATACCGACCATATCTGCCTCTTGAAAAGCGTCGGATCCAATGGCAGAGGATACAACCTGACCAGAGAAAACAACCATTGGTGTACCGTCCATGAGAGCATCCTGCATGGGTGTGACGACATTGGTGGCACCAGGTCCAGAAGTGACAAGAACGACGCCTGGCTTTCCAGTCGCTCTGGCGTATCCTTCGGCCATGTGTCCGGCACCTTGCTCGTGTCTCGGGAGAATGAAGTCGAAGTGCTTGGAGTTGTAGATGGCGTCGAATACAGGAAGAATGGCACCACCTGGGTAACCAAAGACGTGCTTAACACCTTGTCTGAGCATCATCTCGTGGAATATCTCACCACCCTTCATGCCGACGAAGGAGTGGTCCATCTCGGGTTGGCGGAAGGGTTGAAGAGGTTGCACATCGTTGGGAGATTCCTGGCGATTGAAAGCTGGACTCGGTACAGCTCGTGCAGGCGAGGTTGCTGCCGCCGAGGCTGTGCTCGCGTCTCGTTTCGGTGTGTCGCGCGATGTTGTGGATGGTTGTGTTTGTCTGTTGTATGGAGAGACTGCGGCAACGGGGCGTGAGGTCGAAAATCTTCGAGCCTTGGGGATCGCTTGAAGCGCCCTTCTCGACGCCTGTGCTGGCATCATTGAGTGCGAAGAGAAAGATACGATATGATAAAGAAACGTATGCAAAATTGAGGCGAATTGGAGTGTTGGCAGAAAGAAGGAAGTAGTGAAACAGTCGTGGTGGTTGACTTTTGAATCACAGAGGCGCACCGCGAAGTACAAAAAGCGTTCCGGGGCACCGACCTCGTGTGACTCTTTCTCGTCTGGAAAGCACGACGGGCGCGCCTTCTGCCTTCGTAATTGGCCACCGTCGCGAGTCCAGACTCTGCCGATTATCTCCGAGCGGGGAAAGGACCCAAGGCAGAATCTCACCGCCTTGAATCCCCAATTGACTTCACGTGCTTCACTTGTGCTAAATACTACCTATACATGTAGATATAAGACCAAGGTCTCGAAGTATATTGCAGCAAATCACCGCTGCATGTATCTATCGCCAAACCTGATACGTCTATATGTATTGATCCTCCTGAGCTGACTCTGTCTATTTATCATCCAAATAATTCTAGCGATATCTTGCAATCATGGAGCAGTCCGGGGCCCTCCCCGTTCGCAACAGATCACATTCGAGACAGGTATCCAGTGATGAAAGGAAAAGAGTCACCATTCAAAGGCGCTCGACTAGAGGCCCACTGGACATAGATGATGCCCCAATACCACCTCTCGCAGAAGTGATCCAAAATAGCCCTCCTACATCCGCCATCAATACCGATCTACCCAAGTCACCAGATATCCAAGCACAACCTACCCTACTCTCACCTGCAACCATGCAGACTCCACGATCGCCGTCAGTACGGTCAACATCCCCAGCAAGACCACAGATAGACCTCTCAATTCTTCTACAACCGACATTATACAACCCCATGCCGCCACGAGATGTAGCGGCGCCGTTCATTAATTCAAAGCACCAACCAGCACCAGACACTTCCCTCAACGACCTCATCTCTCGAGGCTTCTTCAGACACGCAGCAGACCGAGCAGCAGATGATCTAACAACAGGAACACTATCATCCTTCGACCACGAGCGGATCCTCCAGCTCTACCAGATCCGTCTATCCTGCCTAATCCTCGCCTCACGACCGGACTTCGCAGCCCAAGAAGCGCGCCCTCTCCTGGAATGGATAGCACGCAACTCGGGGCCTCAGCGGCCCAATCAAGAGCGCCAAGGCGATGTCGGATTGATACCATGGGATCTGCGCCTGCTGCTGCAGCGGCTACAGACACTCGGGACGGGCGACAGCCGACGCGGCGTCATGTCACTGTACACGCTAGGGAGCGAATGCAGAGCGCAGGCGCTGGCAGCACAGCGAGCCTCCGACGCCTCAACATCCCACCTCTGGACGACGCGGCTCGCAGACATCGGGCTGCGAGTCGCGAGCGAGCTGATCGAGATGCACGAATACGACGCCGCGCTACGCCATCTCGACACTCTGTCCTCGGGCCAAACACCGTCCTCCACCTCCGTCGCAGTCCACAAAGCCCTGCTGTATCTGCGCATCGGTAACGTCAGCGCAGCAGAAAACACCATCTCCTCTTCCGTGTCCAACGACGACGACATCACGAAACCCCTCCTCACAGCGCTGACGCACTTCGCGCGCGGATCCTACGACCTCGCCATCGGCGCCCTGACACCCGTGCACGCCGCACACCCACAGAATGAGCTGGTGACCACGAATCTCGCAGTCTGCCATATGTACGTCGGCGAGCAGGAGACGGCACACGCGCTGCTATCGGCGCTGGTAGACGGGAGAGAAGTGTTCCCTGCACTGCTGTTCAATCTGGTCACGATGTATGAGCTGCGCACGGAGAGGGCGGTGGAGAGGAAGACGCAGCTCGCGGAGAAGGTGGCGGAGATTGGGCCAGGGGAGAGAGGATGGGAGAGGTTGGGGGGTGAGTTCAAGCTTTAGTAGGATAGATATATACCCCTGGAGCGTTTTTTGGACTGATGTTACTCATAACGCTACTGATATGATAAGGTAGTGTAGAAGGTGATCTGCCCTAACTGCCTGGCTCTATGAAAACATATCTTCATCCTCCTTCCCATCGTCTGCTGATGGTTTAGCGGGCGCAGCAGGAGACACGGACTCTGGCTTCTTGGTCGGTGCAGAGGAACCACCACCAAGCGACATGGAGAAGCCGAAACCGCCACCGATCTTGACCGGCGGTGATTCAACCACCGGCACCTGTTGCGCCGGCTTGGTCTCCTCGGGCGGCGCGTCAAAAAGATCCGCAGCAGTCGGCCTACTCCTGCGCGGTCTGACATCACCACCCGGACTCTCCGTGCCCTGACTCTCGCTCTGACCCTCGGCAGCGACCCTCTCGGCCTTCTCCTTGGCCATGGCCGCCGCCTTCTCCTTCATAACCCTGATCTTCTCCCTCGCCTCCTCCCTCTTCCTCTCTTCCACCTCCGCCCTCTCTTTGGACGCCTCCTCCGCGCTGCGCCACTTGTCCTTCCTCTCGCGCTCCCTCTCGCGTCCCTCCTCCGCTTCCCTCTCCGTTTTTTCCGCAGCACTGATCTCCGGCTCCGCAAACGATGTCTTGAATTCCTCCTGCACCTCTGACGGAAATACGGACCACTGCTCCCACAGACCCAGTATCATGCCGACTTTCCGCTTCCATTGGTCTGACTTCATCTTACCCCACGCGTAGTCCTTCTCGAGCCGGCCGAGATGAGAAAATGTCTTTCGCGCTACCAGAGAGGTCTCGAAGAGCGTGCGGTATTTCCAAGCGTCACGCACACCGCTTGTTGAAGAGGCTTGGATCGCGTCGCTGACGAGGTAGAGGCCGATTAGTTTGGCGTTGGAGGTGTCTTTTCTGCCACTAGGAGTGCTCGTCTCTAATGACGTTGCGTCTTCGGGTTCGATTGCCTCATTGCTGGTATCGGCTGGTGTGGTGGTGTTGTAGGTCACTATTTGACGATAAGGGTGCTCAATATTGGTCAGTAGCATGTCGACAATTTCTTCGGCGCCTTGACCTGCGTTGTTGACTACGAAGTTTGTCACTCGTGCTACATCGCCGACTCGTAGGAGGGCTATGCTTTCGGGTATCCGTGCTAGCAGATGGGTGAGCTTGGCGCGGCGGTATGGGTTTAGGTAGCGTGGTGCATTGTCACTGGGGCCGTCTTCCAATGGTACGACGTTGTTGCCGCTGTTGTAATGCTTGCGTTCGCCTTCGTCGCCTGATTCATCCTCGGACGAAACATATTCTTCGTCGTCTGCCAAGTCTTCGAAATCCGTAACGTGATCGAACCGTGGCTTTTCCGCAGGAGCCGACCATGCTGGACCATAGTCGAACAAGCGAGTGACCTGATTGGGCAAAGGTTGAACCGGGTCTGAGCACTGTCTCCAAACGAGCCACCTGTAGTAAACCCCGCCTTGACTGGTTGAATCGAAAAGCCAAGCCCATTTCTCGTCCTGCTGGACTTCGGGTCTCGACATTAGTAGAGCTTCAAAGTCGGCTCCATAAGTCATCAGACTTTCTGCCGTACTGTTGATAAGCTTAAGTTGCTTAACGTCGGTCGGAGTAGTTACGGAAACCTGCACGGCTCCTGGTCGTTGATTTTGGCCCTGTTGGTAGTCCATCGGAGGGGGCTGCTGCTGGTAGCTGTTTGGCGGCGGTGCAAACTTGAGTTGTTCAACGCCCGGATGACTGATTACTTGTTTCGCTCCAAATGGTTGGGTGTCGTTGAAACTCACAAGACTGCCCAGACCTGATGCAGCACCGCCAGCAGTGGACAGATGTCGTGATATTTTCATGTAACAACCAAACCCAAGATATCGCCCCTGGAGTGAGATGACTATAGCATCGATTTCGCTGATCGGAGTATCTGCTGTCGCTGTGACAATCGCCGAAGCTGTTCGCTGTTGCTCGCCTCTCGGTTGACTGAGGAACTCTATTCCATCAACCTTGAGCGTTGCAGGCAGAACTTTCATCAAATCATCGTTCTTCATAGCTAGAGGAAGAGACTGGACCAGCATGGTCGGCTTCCTAACAGAAAGCTCGCTGGACCGTGTTCTGTGTGTATTATCCTCATCCTCTTCATCGTCCAGTCCAAGACCTCTTCCAGACCCTCTGTGATTCGTTGAAAGTCCGCCGCGCCTCGATGGGTAGTCATATCGATCCGACCTCATACGTCCTCGATCATCTTCCTGGTCAAATTTCCTTTTCAAATGCGGCACAGGTCCCAGGCTTCCAGGACCAGCATTGCGAGGACGTTCTTGATTGAAGTGTCTTGGACCACCAAGAGCGGCCTGCGGTCCACTCGTATTCCTAGAAGCGCTGGAAGAGTAGCCGCGTGCCAATTGAGAAACTGGGTCATCCTCGTCGTCGTCGTCATCAAATGCGTCCTGGAAATCGCGCAAAGCTTTTCGAGTCTCGGCCTCTTCTCTCAAGCGCTTGGATTCTGCCTCTTGTCGCTGTTTTTCGAAAGTGGACACCTTCTTCGGTGCATTGAGCTTGTCGTTGATGTCTGGGAATTTGCCCAGGTCCTTCTTTTCGGCCATGATGGCGTGCATTTGCTAATGAACTTTGTCGCGAACGGTACGGCTACGACATTATGTCGTCAAGTCAATCCGCAGGTGTCGGAATCCAGTAGAAGGTAATGTCCAATTAAGTATAATCGCTCAAGCACTGGCGGCAGAAGAAGTTGGAGAAATGAAATGCTGCCAGCAAGTTGGAGATGCATCGCCAGAATGTGGGGTCGCCGATTCCGAGGCAACTGCAGCCTAAAGCTGACAAGTTGCACCCAGCCTCCCCAACGACCGTCCTAAATATTGATTACACAGTTGATACATCAACTTCAATTTGTGAACAGATCACAGGCGGCTGATTATCTGGATTGATTGCTTGAGAGTATGAGTGCTACGGATTTGCAAGCGCTCTTGCGCTTCCTGACCAAAGATGCAAAGGTCCCGCTTGCGACAGCGATGTCCACATTCAAAGACCTCCAGGCCGCAGAACTTGCGACACCAGAGACCATCTCAAAATCGAACGTCGACACAATCAAGAAGTTCTTTCCAGACGATAAGACTGCAAAACTAGTATTGAGCGCCGCAAAGAGAGTGTCCAAAAAGAGGACAAACGACGATGCTCCAGCAACCAGTTCTTCCACCAAAAGAAGGAGAGCCGATCCTTTCGAGACGCCTGGTAGTGTTCCGGCTGCAGAGGTTGAGGCCTCGCTAGAACTTCCAACATCCGAGGCTACTATCGAGCAGATGACAGAAATGGTCTTTACCACAAACCGAGCACCTTTAGTCCTTGCTTTTGCACTCAGCTTGCTCAAAGCCACTATGCCCGAGCAACCTCCGTCGAGTCGGCTGAGCTTAGCGCAAGCTGTGGTGAGTGTGGGTGCCCAGAGCAAAGCGAAAAGCATCGGGATTGCTTCCGGTCCGACTGCCGAGGACGAAGGCTGGGCCAAAGGGCAGCCTGTCGTTACTGTCATGGGTCGTGAGATTAGCGTGCTGAAACGATGGGGTTATGATTGGAAGAAGAATGAGGCCGAGACCACTGCAGCCGACGAACACAGGAACCAGGAGACGGACGAGAGTCCCGCTCTGTGGGGTATCGATCTTGAGAAGCTCAAGCAGTTGAACGGCCCATTGACGTTTAGTGCGCCTTCTGCTGATACGGCTGGATTGCCGGTATATTCGCCACAAGCAGCTCGCGCATACCTCTTCCGGTCATTCGACACAGCTTCTATCACAGTGCCGACAGACACCGAGGCTCCCAAAGCAAAGAAACGCACAAACGCCATGGCCGTCGCAGAACGTGAGGCAAATGTCGCGGCTCTGCTAAGAGCCCTCGACACCGTTTTTGAGTCATGGTATTCGAAGCTGAGTGCCAAGGAGCTTGACAAGCGTGCTTGGTCTTGGTATGTGAGTGTCAGACCAGACGTTGAGCATGGTGTCGCGGGCTGGGGAGCAAAGGGGCCAGTCAAGTTGTCCGATATTCTGGCTCTACGACGACCGGACTGAAGAGCGTGCAGAGCTCCAACAACCCTCAATCGTGGGTGATGTCCCAAAGACCAGCGAAATTCTGAATGACAGTGACACTGCGATTTCCCTGGACGAGCTCAAAAGGCTCAGCGTGAATACCGTCATGGCTTGGTGCGTTTGGGGAACCGGAATGATATTCTAGGTCTCTGTCCACGAGCACGCCGTGCCAGCCAGCGTCTGCCGCTGCGAGCGCGTCCTTTTCGAGTTCGTCTCCAACATATATCTGATGCCAGTCGGAAAGATCAGGGTGCTCGTGCCCTTCGGCAAACAGCATCTGACGGAGCATGTTGGTAGCGGCGTCAAAGATACGTCGGTCTGGCTTCTCATAACCGACGTCGTAGCTCATTATCGCGAAATCAATGTCCGCCGGGTCGTTTGTCGGATGATAGTGCTGGACGTCTCCATTGTGACGCAAAGGTTTCATTCTCAATCCAAAGCTAGCAAGGACATCCGGCACTCGATCGTCAGAGTTGGTAATCAAACCAATGACAATTCTGTGCTCTCCAAGATCCTCGTGTTCTCTGTCGTGACGTCTCAAGACTTCCTGTCGTTTGGGGTAACAAAGGTTCTTAATGTAGCCGACAGCGTCCGGAAACATCTCGTAGCCTTCTTTGCTGCTGAACCGATGCAATAGAGCTGGGGCAATGGCTGGGGGTAATTTCGGAATCTCCTTGGACAGATAAGGCGAGAAAGTGCCCTCAATCACATTGGTCCACCATTGCTGTGATCCCATGTTGGTTGCTTTACCATAATTCGGATGCTCATCAGATTCCTTCTTGAAAGCGTTCTTGAAGGAGCTGGCCAGGTCCTCATTAGTGAAGTTCGTGATGCCATAGTTTCGAGCAATATCTCCATATTGCTTCACGATGGATTGACGAGGTCTAAACAGCGTACCGAATGCATCAAAGCATAGCAGGATATTTGACCTTGACCGTAGTGCTGTTGTCATGGAGGATTTAGGGGGTAATTCCTTGACACGTGATAGTATTCGGATCCGAGTGGAATTTGGACACGAACCGCGAAGGAAGTAGAATGATTCTCAAGGCAGATGTGTAGACAGATATCCCACCTATGGTTCAGGAGACATACCAAGAGGAAACAGTGAAGTTCAACGTCAACAAGATGATGTGGTCAAAGGGGGATAAGTTATTATTAACGCGAGCCTTACACGAATGAAATGCCCCACAAATGCGGGGATCTGCTCCTGCCTGGTCTGGTGAGTCGCATGACGGCAGCCAGCCCGGCGTCTGGTTCAGGTCACTGCACCTTCCTTGAGATCGAGACGATTCGCGGCGGCACGAACACAACCGCATCCACCAGTCTGCAACCACAATTACCACTTGACCTTGATTGCTTGTGACTCTCTCACGCTTGTGATTGCGTCTTCTCTTCCTTTCCAACCTCGCAACAATTTCCCAACTTCACAGTCAAAAATGAAAGCGTAGACCTCACTAGAGGTGTTGTCCCACCAGAACCGAATATCAACACCTCAGGCAATAATTCACACTCACGCCTCGAGATCACCACAACCGCGACGACGATTCAATATACCAAGAATACTACCATCTGTCACGAAGGAACGTCTCTCTTTATTTTTGTTCGACCCCATATCACGACTCTCCTTCGCCGTTTGGACTACCCCAACCCGACACGGCGATTGTCAGCTGTTCACCTCGCGATAATTCGACCTTGAAGGAAATCCCACAGCAAATAATCCACGCAGACATCATGCCGTGCTTCAAAGGTCTCGCACTCAGCATACACACTCCAGACGGGCCTCTGCCGGAGCACTCGATACAAAAACAGAGTCGAGCTGGTCGAATTTCAGCCTACATCCCTGTCCCTCCTGCAAAGGTACCCGCAGATTCACTGACTGGTCAACCCGAGCAATCATCATTCGCTGTCTCCATTACACTACTCACACCTGGCCAAAAAGTCCCATACTCTGCACCAAAAGCCACCGAGCAGGATCCATACCCAACAGGCGTTACAGTCGGCGGCCTTCCAGGCACCTGGGGCTCGAGAGGAAGCTACACCCCCGTGATACCTCCTTACATCCCGCGAACCTCTTCGCCAAATGAAACAATTGCAGCATACATTTACTTTGACGGTCGCGCGAAAGAGGAGGTTGCTACGCTGTTGCGTCGAGGAGAAGAGACTTGGGTGAATTCACGATGGGTCTCTGTGCCGGAGTCAGAAGGTGGAGGTCTTGCCGAGAGAGAGTTCCTATTCCGTGAAGTTGGTCTTGAGCGCTGGTTGAATGGTCTTGACCTGGTCGGCAAAAACAAAGCGGCCAAGATCGAAAAGAGACACCAGAAACTGGAGAAGAAGAGAAGGATGAAGAAGGAGGAGGAGGACAGCGACGATGAAGGTCAAGAGCGCAAAGCTCGTTACGACCCAAATGGCGTACTCAGATACGGCAATGGCCAAACTTCACCCATCGAGAGTGTTCCAGAAGAGCGCGACATCCTATTGTCCGACGACTCCTCCGATGACGAGCCACCGCAGTCGGAAGCTGCTGGTCAGATCAAGATCGCTCTGTTCCGCGTCCTCGCTTCTGGAGAGATCAAGCGTGGAGAATACGAGCCTCAATTTGACGCCCATGATGATGAAGGGGAAACAAACGAGGGCGATGCTGATATTGATCACACGACCACTTTTGCCAAACCCAAGACACTTGATCCCAAGACCATTAGCACACAAACTGTCACCGGTCTGGATGCGCCGGATTCACCATATGCTGTTTTTACGTTTTTCTACCGCGGTGAAAGCGAGTTTCCCTACCCTGATGCCATTGCAACAAGCTAACATTGACAGAACAACTACAGAAAATGGGCATTCTCGAGGTACCCGAAGGTCAGAAATCCCCTGTCGCTACGAAAAGAAAGTCCGTCGACTTCACCAAACTCGGTTCGCTGAGTAAATTCGGTACGGTCGGATTTTCCAAATACCGCGAGAGACCGGCGACAAGCAAGAAGAAGGCGAGCAATGGGGACGACGACGCCATGGATAGTGACGAGGACGATGAGCGAGCAGCAAAGGATGCGGATGATAACGAGCAGCAAGATCCTAACGGGAAACTGTTGACTCCGGAAGAAGCCCGCAAGCAGGTCGAGCTTGCTGAAGGTGTGCGTCAAATCAAGGTAAGGTAGCCATGACTAAGCCCCTAGAACTTGTCACTGACAGTCATTACAGCTCAAGCGCGCCCATTCTGGAGAAGGCCTGGGCGACGTACGCAAGTCTCCTCATGTAGCAAAGACAGAGTCACCTACCATCAGCACGCCACAGTCAGCTGTGTCAAACGCAGCCATGGCCGGAACTCCTCCAGATCAGCCGCTGGCCGACGGCAACGATGCCGACTTCGCAAGCCCGTTCAAGAGGCAAAGAGCTAGTGTTGAAGGTCTTGACGCAGCTATCATGCTCTCCTCTGAAACCGAGCAAAGCCCAGCTTCTGCAGCGATGCTGCACGCCATCAAGCCGACAGCCTCGCTTGACGAGGTCGCCAAGCCTGCATCTACCATTCCAGCACCTTCAGAAACCAAGGCTCAGGACGAAGATGAAGAACTCTAGCAAAGACAGATCAGATTGACTAACGATACTACGATAAACCACTTGCCGCGATTCAAAGATACCGAGGAGTTGTTTTGGCTCGGCGCGACCCCTTTCTAAGAAACGGACGGGCAATTGCAGAATTTTCTTATCTTTTTCTTATTTCGAGATCAGGTGGCGTCGCCATGCATCGAACGTCTTTTTCCAGTATTTGAATGATGCAGCACTCCAGTCCTCTTGCATAGAGCGGATTGCACAGCTATTTAGCGCACAGCGAGATATAATGCCCTACAGTCGGCATGCTCGCCGAAGGAATCATTGAGAACACAGACAGGATGATATCGAGAAAGAAGCACCGCAGGGTTTGATGATCAGGTGGAAGGTGTGGGCCATGTGTACTACCACGCCGTCGATAGAGGATGAATGCTATGATTGCACTTGAGCCAGAAGCCGCTGTGACACGTAAAATGGACTTTTTGGACCAAAGCTGTTCTATGACATGAACGATATCAAGGAACCAGAGTAGAGTCGCAAATTTTTGGGGATCCATAGCGTGTCACCTTCGCTATCTCCTGCTCTCAGCAGCCTTTTATCACGGCCATTGGGTACAGATGCACGACTCTGTCCTTCGAACTATGTCTGCTTGGTTTGATGATTGCTGCTCTTCTGACTTAGAATTGAGGTGAGATATGGCGTAAGGATGCTGCTCCTGAGTATAGATAGGTCCTGGCCACGTGAAAGAGAACACTAGCTGATCGATGGCTGGTTCTTTTCATGTTCACTCTTGGCGCGGCGTTACGCTTTGGATACTGCATATTGCACTTTGATTCTCGTTGTCATCGTTGCTGTTCAGATTCATTGCTCCAGGAGGTCGTCTCGCTCAGCTTCGCTTACGTCGACAGAAGGCAGCATGTATCAGGTGTCGCCGAAGCACCACCTTTATTTCATGTACAGCATCTCCATAGTCCTGCGTCAGCCAAGAAAGCGGACTTACAGAGCACGAACAGGTACGAGACGGTGAAATATGGGCTTGCAGTATTGATTATTCCAGAAGCCGTTTTACGTTTTGCCTCACGTCGTTTCGCGCCAAGCTTTTTTGAAAGTTAGGTCGACCTCCACTCCTTCGTCATACCAAGTCCTCCGCAACTCTCCACGTCAACCACTGCATACCTTACCACGACATCTAATGCAAAGCATAGGTGAAGAGCTTCTTGCATCACAGTACATCGCTGCTTTCCGACAGCCTCTACATGGTCAATGTGCACGGAAGCGCGGCGAGTCGAACGATGGCACGACCGGTAATGACATGCTCTGCTCGTTACAATTTTCTCTCCATGGCTCGGCACAGACGCAGAGTTCGTATCAAAGTGCTCGGCCCACTTGGCAGACCGGCAAACCCAGCGATGCAGTTTTAATTGATAATCGTCTCCACGCAAGACCGACCCTGATGTAGGTGTTTTCGACTTGCTTGTTTCTTCAATCGCCGGCCCTTTTGCACAGAACTGTCCCGAACACCTCTTCCTTGTCATTGATCCTTCCTTCCCTCTACAAGACTCACGAGTCACCAGAGGATTCCCCGAGTCATCATGCATGCATCACAGTCTGGGAGGAAAAAGGCCCTGGATGTCGTCAACGACCGCCAAGATGGCATGATGAGGGATTCGAACGAAGACAGCGACCTGCAGGCTGGAGAGGTCGCCAACCCCGATATCTATCTCCAGGCCTTGGGCTATACCCCGGAATTAGTCCGCAGCCGATCGACCTTCCAAGTCGCCTTCATGTCGTTCGTCTTGGCTTCCATCCCATATGGTCTGGCGACTACGCTCTTCTATCCACTGAACGGAGGTGGATCGACTTGTGTGATATGGGGCTGGTTGGCTGTATCATGCATCACCATGTGTGTCGCCGCCTCGTTGGGAGAGATTACCTCTGTCTTCCCTACCGCTGGTGTGAGTGCTCTCCTCGACGATATCCAACATCAATGCTCATGTATCTTCAGGGCGTTTACTACCAGAGCTTCATGTTGTCGCCTGTCTGGTGTCGGAGGATCAATGCCTGGATCTGCGGATGGAATAGTGTGATTGGTATGGGAACTCTCTCCTGTATTAGACACTGTTTACTGATTCTTCAGGACAAATCACCATCACCCTCTCCGTCCAGTTCGCCACAGCCCTGTTCCTCATCGGATGTATCAACATCTTCGAGTCCGAACCAGGTGTAGGAGTGTTCGAAGCGACAACCTGGCAGACATTCCTAGTATTCCTCGCGATTGTGTTCGTGTGCAATGCCGTGTCCGCGTTCGGCAATCGCTGGTTACCGATGCTCGATGTATGTTCTCCCCAAAGCGACAACTACGCCCAGCGCGCTCATTAACACCCTCGGCAGACATTTGCCGTATTCTGGACCTTTGCCGGCGTGATCGCACTCGTCGTGACCATCTTGGTCATCGCAGCCAATGGCCGTCGCAGCGCCGAGTTCGTATTTACTGATTTCACTCCCCAGTCTGGTTGGACACCCGGCTGGTCGTGGTGTGGTACGCCAAATGCGACAATCATTCCCCAAATGCGCCTCTTTGCTGATTAGATACTCTTAGTTGGTCTCCTCCATGCGGCCTATGCGACATCCTCGACCGGTATGATCATCAACATGGCTGAAGAAGTCAGGGAACCCGCGACACAGATCCCCAAAGCGATGCTCGGAACCGTCTTCGCCAACACCCTCTGCGGCCTCGTGTTCCTCATTCCACTGATGTTTGTCGCGCCAGATATCGCCCAACTGATCGCCTCCGCGCAGCCCGTTCCGATCATTGTCAGAAGCGCCGTCGGAAACGCGGGAGGTGCCTTTGCCCTCATGATTCCGCTCATCGTTCTGGCCATCATCTGTGGAATAGGTTGTACGACCGCCTGCGCCCGCTGCATCTGGTCCTTCGCTCGCGACGAAGCCATTCCCGGCTATCAATGGTGGTCCAAGGTCAACCGAGCTCTTGATGTGCCACTCAATGCCATGATGCTCTCTATGGTTGTCCAGATTCTATTGGGTCTGATTTACTTTGGATCTAGCGCTGCCTTCAATGCCTTCTCTGGTGTTGGTGTCATCTCGCTGACGCTCAGCTATGTAGGTCTAACCTTCAGCATGCGCACTACGTCTCACTCATATTTGCTTAGGCTATTCCTATCGCGGTCTCCCTTTTCGAAGGACGCAGTTATGTCAAGACTGGTAGATTCTACCTTGGCAGTCTTGGTGTGTTCTGCAACGTTGTCGCGCTTGGTAAGTCTACTGTTCGATTGGGCTGCTGGCTGCCTGCATTACTAACACGATTGATAGCCTGGACATTGCTCGTAATTCCACTCTTCTGCATGCCTTCAAGTGTCCCTGCTACAGTCGCCACCGTCAACTATGCGCCAGTCGTCTTCGTTGGCTTCCTCGCCATCTCGATGATCTGGTACGTCGTTCACGGTCGCAAACACTACACGGGTCCACCGACCTCGGCCGAAGATGTCAAAATATCAACATAGTTCACGATCTAGCTGTATATACATGTAAAAGAATTGTATAATCGCTTTCTATTGAAACACCTTTCATATCGCTTTTAAATGCCATATACGTCTAGTTGAACACAATAGTCTTGTGCCCATTGAGAATAACCCTCTCCTCAGCAACCCACTTGACCGCCGCCGCCAGCGTCTGACTCTCGACGTTACTGCCCTCGTCCACGAGTTCCTTCGGACTGAGACTGTGGTCCACACGCACGACTCTCTGCTCAATAATCGGACCCTCATCCAGATCCGCAGTGACGAAATGCGCAGTAGCGCCAATAATCTTGACACCACGATCATACGCCTGGTGGTAGGGCTTGGCGCCCTTGAAACTCGGCAAGAAGCTATGATGGATATTGATGATCCTGCCGGACATGGCGCTGCAGAGACCGGGGGTCAGGACCTGCATATACCTAGCGAGGACGACGAGATCGATCTTCTCCTTGTCGATGAGCTCGAGGATCTGGGCCTCCTGCACGTCCTTGGTGTCGGCGCTGACGGGGTAGTGGTAGAAGGGGATGTTGTAGCGCGCCGCCAGGTCCGCGTACTCGTTGTGGTTGCTGACGATGGCCGGGATCTCGATCGCCAGCTGCTTGCTCGCCTGCCGGAACAGCAGGTCGTTCAGGCAGTGCCCGATCTTCGACACCATGATCAGCACCCGTGGCTTCTTCGCCACCGCCCGAAGTGACAGGTCCATTGACATTTCCTGCGCGAGCGACGAGAACGGTCCGCCCATTTCTGATGAGTGGTCGACCACCGCGCCGCTGGACCCGCTGTCCTGTTGCGCGGCGTGCGCGAAATGTACCCGCATGAAGAATTTCTTTGATGCCGGGTCGCTGAATTGCTGCGAGTCGAGGATGTTGAGGTTGTTCTTGGCCAGTACGCCCGTGACTGAGTGCACGATACCGGGCCTGTCCGGGCATGACAAGGTCAGGATGTGGTCGTTGATCGCCATCTTGGAGGCTTTCTGCAAAGTTTTCGTCGAGGCGCGCGCGATTTGTGTGAATTGTGGTTGTGCTAGGGCGCCAATTGGTCGACTGAGGCGGAGGAGGCTACGCATTGATGATTGGGTATAGAGATCCAGAGTCCAAAATCGTTCATCCACGTTCAATTGCACTTGGAATGTTATGTGGGCACACGACATGAGGTGCACCGTAAATTTCGCCGTCGGCAGTGGAGCAGATGTCTTGGCATGTGAAATTCGCATCTGTCATTCATGGCAATTCAGCATCTTTGACCGTTTCAGATTCGCCAATGAAACCTTTTCCATCAGTATTGAGACTCGCCTCAAAATCGTGATTTGCGCAGAGTCAATCGGCAGAGTACGAGGAGCCTGTATGCATGAGAGTGTGACACACATTGTTATGACTTCTGAAGGAAATAATGTTCGCTATCAAGTGAAGGAGAATATGCTACGAGCGTCTAATCTTGCAATTCCTCGACGGATCTTTTCTGCAGGCTAATCGAGCCGCGCCATCGTTCACTGCATAACCGTCGTACCGTCGTCAATTGGCTTCTAATTCTTCTCGAGGGCAGCCTTGACCAATTGTGGAAAGTTCTACAACACAGGTCAGTCTAATGTTCAAGCATCACAGTCAAAGAAGGACTTACTGGTGTGCCCCAGCCCGTAACTGCATCCCAACCTGCCTGAGCAGGGAAACCAGTAGTGTTACAACCGAAGGACGATCCAATGGTGACATCAGTGAAGGTCTTGTATGCCTGGCTGTACAACCATGGGTTGATGAATCCAAGTGGCTTCTTGCCGGCAGCAAGGAGAGCGTCATTGACAAGAGCGATGATGGCAGCAAAGGTGGGACTCGAGGCTGAGGTACCACCGATGGTTGTGATGTTTTCAGCCCAGACGATTACATCGTGGTTGCCTTGAGCAGCAACATCTGGGTAAGCACGACCGGACTGTCATGGATCGTCAGCAAGTTTGGCGTCGATAGGTGGACCACTGTACGTACCTTGTTGTAGAACCCGTCGAACTCGCCACCAAGACTCTTGATGTACGCGTTGACAGTGTCTTGCTGATAATCAGGGGCTCCAAAGTAGTTACTGAACCCAGCACCACTGGCAAATCTAGTGACGGCGGTCTCTGGGTTGAAGTTGGCGGTTGCTCCGACGGAAGTGACCCATGGGCAAGATGTTGGGAAGTTTGGCAGGAACTTGTAGCTGCCATTGCCAGTGTTTGAATAGCAAGTGCCCTTAGCACCGACACCAGCATCTCCAGAAGAGACCATATAGGTGACACCACGAGCACCGAGCTGAGCAAAGCCGCTGCAGACTCTCTTGGCATACGAGTATGGAACAGACTCCTCATCGTCGCCGTACGAGGAGCTAAAAACATATGGAACGTCCTTTTGGCCGAGAATGTAGTTGAGGAAAGCCAAATAGGGCTCGTTGGTATCAGTTGGTGTGCTGTTAGATGGGAGGAATGGTGGGCTGCCCCCGGTAGAGTAAGCCGTCATCTTTGTTGGGTAGCTGATACCAAGAACCATCTGCGCGTCGAGGTTGCCCTCTTTGTCGTAACCCTCATCCACGACTTTCGTAAGGTTTGCGCCTTGGTAGTTGTAGGCATCATTGATGATCTCGATGGGGAACTTGTAGGCCTCGTCAGCGGCTTCTGGACGGTAGGTGCTGAGGAACTTGTAGGCGTCATCGCGGCGGTTGGTCTCATTCAGGTAGTTGTTGATGGCAATGCTGTTCTTGTCGCAAGCCTGGGCAGTGTAGTTGATTGTGCCATAGACAGTTCGCAGACAATCAATAGTGACGAAGCTAGCGTTGCATACGGCAGCGACTGCGGCACTGTGGTTACCGGAAGTCTAGCAGGATTAGCGCTGACAGACTGCATGACATGTGTCTCAACGGTGATGTGCGACTTACGACTTTCTGACCACCATACTTGTGCTTTCCAACCTCCTCCCACCACGACATCGGGTGTGTCTCACCCAGCTGGTGGGAGGCTGGACCCCAAGACTGGATCTCGGCAGCTGGGCGGAAGAAAGAGGTTGTTGGCTGAACGACATCGATGTGCTCGTGGAGGTGAAGCGGCAAAGACCATTCGGCTGCACGAGACAAAGTAGCTCCGTCACGGTGGGCGTACTTGGTGTAAGAAGTCTGGAGAAGCTCTTCGGCCTTTTCGATGGGGACGACGATAGAAATCCAGTCGTCAGCAGGCGAGTAGCCTATTTCCTGGATACCATGCTCGACAAGCCATTGGTGCACGGCGGCCTTGCTGTCGGCGGCTGGGCGAACGATGTCTGCGACCTGAGCAGCGCTGAGGTGCTGACCATAACGCTTGTGGTCTGGGTTTGAGATCTCGAGTAGATGGCGCTCGATGGCCCCCTCATTGCTCTGCTTCAATCCGATCTGAAGGTTGATGGTCTCGGACTTGTCGGCGGGTCCAACAGCAGTCCAGGTGCGAGGCACGGCATGGCTTTCTTTGACTGCATACGACGCCACTGGAGTTGAAGGTAGGGCATGCACACCGAGAAGCGCAGCCAAGGTCAAGGCGAATGAATATTTGACGTAAACCATGATGCTATTGATAGTTTGGTCGAGTGTGGAATCGAGGTGTCTCCAAAGACGTTGGAAGCGGAGATTGGCTTCATCTTGTACGGAATCATAATGATGGTAGTCGCGATCGACAGGAAAACAGACCTCGTTCCTTGCTGAGCGTTCAGGTGCGACCGAAGTTTAGCGTGACACTGTGCTGGTATGATAGTTTGCGGAAGCGAACTTGAAGCAGCAGGTGACAATTTAGAAGATAAGGTGATCCATAGAAAGAGCGGAGAGACTTTCAGCTATCTTTACGGAGCGATTTTAGCGTTCTCGCGGGGTGATGCCAATTCACGAACTTCTCCATCCATCGTCTTGCTCCTGCTGTATAGCGTTAGTCTTGAGTGATATAGGTGCAGATCAAGCGTATCGAACGGCAGTCGGACTGATAAGATAACTTATCTTGTGCTCGATAGTAAGCTGACTCCTGAGATGATCCTCGATGGTGTCGCGTGCACAAGCATCACACAACCGACGTTCCCTCCGGGCTGCTCGGCTGCTTATGTAAGTAAATTATTGTGGGCTTCATGCAGACGACAACACTGTAACGACGTGAGACCTGCGTGCAGTCTGCTTGATGAAACCCTCGCTTGAGACAAGGATGCGCGTTGAGCAACTTCTGACGCGATGGAAATGGTCGTCTCGATGGTATCATCGGCTCCATCACCAAATGTTCTTCTCGCCGGGGAGAGTTCTTCATGGGTAATGCTATTGTGACACTCTTTCCACGATAGGAGATGACACTTTTGTGCTGGCGAATAGCAAGAAGCTCGAACGACTCTCTGAGGGGGTTGCCCTAACACACTCATCTCTAGGCCATGTCCTGGCAGGACATACACTTCTTCGACCGGTCATGAAGTCGTCACACTCATCCCGATGCTGCTGTACCCAAGCTGAGCACACGGCAGAGGTTCAAGATCACAACGCTGAGGTAGGGTATAAAGACAGCTGCCTGTACAGCTCATTTCCTTTACTCCTTTCCATACTCTCATCTCCCAACCCGACAAAGCTCCAAGAATACTTCCAAACTCACCAAACACCAACATCACTATGCCAAACCAAATGACCCAGGATGATGCATCTCGCATCCAGTCCACCCAGGTGTGTGAAGACTTCAACCTCTACATGAGGATCGATTCCGTCGATGATTACCAACAAGCATCGATAGGCAACCGGTGGTAAGGATATGAGCAGCGGAGGATTTGCCGCTCACGCTCAGGCCGCCGCTGCCAACAACGCCAACGCTGCGCAGGGTGGTGGTGGTGGATCAAAGGGAAAATAGGTGCAAGTCCACATGCACGATACTTGATGAATTGATGCTCGAGGGAATGGGAATGGTACAAGTTTTTTTGTCTATCGACGCTACACTCTTTCTATAGCTTGCAAGCTACAATAAAACAAAAAATCGGCCACCAAATACCGAGTCCTTTTGAGCTAATCACGTGATGAGACCAATTTCGAAAACATGACTAATCGTCCATCATCCAACCCCGGGTCGTCAGTTGTACTTGTTCCTACTTTCGCATATCTAGGTACTATGCTGCCGAGACTATTAATGATCATATTGCGATCACCATAAGCAGTAGTTCCTGTCGGCGGTCACTGTGTTGACATGACATCATAACATCCGAGAATAACTGCTTGGTGCCATCCATTCTCCATTCCTGATTGCTACAGTACTCGTCGCCCCTGTGTGCGTGCTTGATCCTGAGCAATCATGTCGCTACCAGTTCTTGCTGGAACTTACATTCCTGATGAGTTGCGGTGCTTGCTCGAATGCTGTGAGCCTACATTAAGACGAGTGCTCTGCGCCCATGGTAAGGTTTCTTTCATATCATCCAACAGTCTTCACTTTTTCAAGATATCTAAAACAACACTTCACACAACCTTCACCGAACCAACTTCAAGATGCCTTCAAACAACGAAATGACCAAATCTGACGCCAGCCGTGTTCAGGCCGGTCAAGTGAGTCGAGGCTAACCTTGCGCTCTTTCGAATCCACTGACCTTCATCAACAGGCCAAGAACGGAGGAGACATGGGCTCTGGCGGTTTCGCCGCCCGTGCCCAGGCTGCCGGTGATCGAAACGCAAACGCAGCTGCTCAAGGAGGCGCAGGTGGAAAGGCGGGAGGTTCTGGCTCTTCCGGAAACGCGCAGAAGAGCAAATGATCGGACATGCCGATATTTGCAAGTCGAAACTGAGACTCGTCCTTTGATTCAGCTGATAGCCAGGACGATATTACATGTCTTTTGGCTATCAGCGCACACTCTTTTAGTACATACCACACAGCTTTTTAAGCTGCCAATCGAAAACCTAAACCCTCACACTAAATCTCGAGACATTTGTTCAATTGTGAGTCTTTGATATCAATCCTCACTTACTACACCAGCAATTTCATGTATATAGCCATTGGCATGTGACAGTGTGGGGTTTTGATGTCTTCCACATTGTGACCGACGCCATCTTGACTTCGAGCTTCACTCTGCAGCTAGTCTTTATTCCACACACCATAAGGCGATCGCGCACTATGACTGAAAAGAGCAGCAATGCCAACAGTGGCTCAGAAAAATCGCAGAAACCTGCCAAAGTCTTCACGATGCTTGGTAGCTCATGGTGTATAGCTTGTTGACCGCGTGTTGAACTGATGACCACACAGAAAACAACCCAGAAGTGATGACAGATCTTGCACATCGACTTGGTGCATCGAAACGACTGTGCTTCTACGACGTCTATTCCCTTACCGAGCCTGAACTGCTAGCATTAATCCCCCGACCGGTCTACGCTCTGCTTGCAACGATTCCCATGACAGCAAGTTGGAGAGAGAACCGCGACAAAGAGGATGCACAGCTCCGATGGTACCAAGGCGCCGGCCTCATGGAACCTGTGATCTGGTTCAAGCAGACCATCATCCACGGTTGCGGTCTCATCGGCCTGCTACACTGCCTTTGCAACGCTCCGCCTTCAGGAATGATCATACCCGGAAGCGAGCTCGCCAAATTGATTGAGAGAGCCACACCTCTGCATATGAACGAAAGAGCCACTCTATTAGGTGAGACCGATTCGCTATACGAATTGAGCGAAGCTGCTGCCGTCAAGGGCGACTCAGAGGTCATAAAGGACGATGGCCCAATGGGCAACCATTACGTAGCACTGGTCCGAGGTAAAGATGGTGCACTCTGGGAGCTCGAGGGATCGAGGAAGGGACCTTTGAACAGAGGCCACCTCGGTGCGGGCCACGACGCTTTGAGCGATCGAGCACTCGAGCTGGGTATCAGGCGTCTTGTGAAGCTTCAGCAAGGCTCCGATGACAGCGCGAGATTCTCTTGCATTGCTTTAGCATTGTGTCCGGAATGATGGCATCCATGGATACTATCCGTCCACCATGCCCTACATCATCTGAAGATCCTTACTGTAGGCAAGAGAGGGGTCATGTTGGTTTCTTGTCGGGTCGATAAAAACACAAATCATTGCAACGTAGGTCTGCAGCCGCAAATGACTCGAATCAGGCTGCTGTGTATGTGGATTGATGCATGTGTAACAAACGATACAGATGATTCGATATCCAGTATGCAGGTATAAGGCTGTTGCGAAGTATTCAGCACTGACGTATTTTTGAGTACACATATATCCGTCAGGCAACCCTTCTACCGCCGATCGAATGTTACTGTTTCAACACTGCACTTACACACAACATGTCTCCATAGCGCATCTCTCGATAGTCGGCCATGTTGTGTCATCTCTAACTCGAGAGTAGGATAAGCCCATGAACTCATCATGCATAAGGTAGTAGCCTCGTCTCAAGACAGCTAGGCATTAGAGATAGCATGTCTCTCTCTCCATCCTCCCCTTCATTCCATCACACATCCTGCGACGTGACTATCACAATACCACATTGACAAGATGATCTCCAAGACCGACCAGCATGCGGACGTCCTGTCCAAGCCAGAGGCATGGAACGGGTTCTCTTCCACTTACCAGACCCGCATCGGTACTTGCACGATGCACGGCACCTCCAAACTCGTCGAGATCCTGGCGAAGGAGGCGCCCTTCAACGAGCACAGCTACGCCCACGACAACGGCACTGGCGGAGGCTCGATCGCACGAGCCATCAAAGAGCGATATCCCACGACCAAGATCCTAGCAACAGACATATCGCCAGGAATGCTGAAACAAGTCGACTCGCTCAACCTGCCCGGCTTGTCCACGCAGCTCGAAGACGCCGTGACCCTCTCGGGTCTCGACGACAACATCTTCACGCACTCCCTGACCTCCTTCGCCATCCAGTTCACCCCGGACATGCTCGCGACAGTGCAGTCCATGCACCGCACGCTCAAACCAGGCGGCATCGCCGGCTTCGCCATCTGGGGCGCCGGCACCGACGTCGACCTCGTCCACGACAAGGCGGGTAAGCGCCTCGACCCCTCGTACCAGAAATTCAATGTCTACCCCGAAGGTGCCTGGACAGGTGAGCAGAAGCAGCGTGATGCTATGACCAAGACCGGGTTCAAGAATGTGAACGCTCTTTCGATGAAGATGCCGTTCGGCTTTGAGAGCGCTGAGGATTATGCTCACTGGTACTTCGGCCCGTATGGAAACCCAGTCGCGGCTAAACTGCTCGCGGACTGGAAGAAGCATGGGGGCAGCTTGGATGAGCTAAAGACCGCGGTTCAGGATGTGGTGAGAGAGCAGTACGATAATGGCAAGGGGCTGGCCATGGAAGCTGTGCTTGCTTGGGGTACGAAGTAGTAATCTATTCTGGCGGCCATAGCCAAGCAGTCGATCGAGTATTTGTGTTTTGTCTATACTTTGTAAGAGTAGCACGTGTAAAGCGTCCCTCTCTAGACCTGGATGAAGCGTTGGTATGTGCTGTAAGTGGTAGATCGTTGTAAGCGCTAACGCGACCTCTTCGTTTCGGAGCCGGTCAGCCTTGTAGTATGCAAGGGCTGCATTAGCCTGCAGTATTGGTGACACAAGCATACAGACGCCTGATCGTCAGGCAAACGACCTGAACCTGTAAATGATTTGCATTTTGAATGTTGGTTAGCACATCGCCTTGATGTATCAAGAGGTTTCGGTGTCCTCAAAAATTCTGTCATCTGCAATTCCACTGCTGCTGAACAGTACCGCGAGACTCGAAGAATCATGGGCGCTCCGCATCCAGAGGTCGAAAGGACCGTGATCGTACCGAAAGACGCCGACAAAGCCTACGATTTCTTGTCGAGTATCAAGCAGAGTGCCCAAGCTGCGGACGAAATTGATCTCAAACGCTTGCGACGACGGATCGACTGGCACATCATGCCATGTTTCTTCCTTTGCTACACCATGTCCTTCCTCGACAAGGTCATCTTGAACGTACGTCGATAGCGAGCTCACAGGCGCTCTGAGCTCATGTTTCGCAGTACGGCGCCGTAATGGGGTTGAACAAAGACCTCAAACTGACCGGCAACCAATTCTCAAACGTAAGCACTCTCTTCTTCGTCGTGCTGCTCGTGTTCGAGTTCGCAAATGGCCTGGTGCTCAATATAACGCCCCCGGCAAAGTGGTTCGGCATCAGTGTCATCCTCTGGGGTGTTGCGACGGCGTGCACTGCAGCAGCGAAAGACTATGGAACTCTGCTGGCTGTCAGGCTGTTTTTGGCCGTTTTCGAAGCCTCGATGGCGCCCTGCCTTATGATCCTCATCAGCCAGTGGTATACCAAGTCGGAGCAAGCGCCTCGATTCGCCATTTTCTACACCGGTCTCGGAGCGGGCCAGATCATCGGTGGGCTTGTCTCGTTCGCTTTTCAGTTTGTCGACCATCCATCTTTCCCGGGCTGGCGGATCATGTTTGTTGTGCTCGGATGTGTCACAGCCGTGATTGGTCTGCTGACTTTGTGGTGCATTCCCGACAGTCCGATGGCGGCCAAGTTCCTGTCGGATAATGAGAAAGCAGCTTTGCTGAACCATGTCTCTGTCAATCAGACTGGAATTGAGAACCGCCGCTTCAAGATCGGACAAGTCGTGGAGCTACTGCTTGACCCGCAAGTTTGGTTGCTATCGATTATGACCGCCCTGGTGAGTTTCGATGAGCCCCTTGACCTGTGAAGTTGACACTCTCTGACGCGCAACACAGCTGTCCGTTCCGTCGGGCGTCATCTCGCTCTATTCGGCCACTCTGCTGAAGAACGCCGGGTTCACACCAAAAGTTTCTGCGCTCTTGAATGTCCCGTCTGGGATTGTCTCTATCATCTCCGCTCTCGTCACTGGCATAGGTATCCGGTACACCTCGAACCGCTGGCTCTGGTGCGTCGGAGTCACAATGCCAGCCATCCTCGGAGGAGCATTGATGTCGTTTGTTCCAATTAGATTGAAGGGCGGACTTCTTGCTGGGATATATCTTATCAATACCGTCACTGCTATGCTTCCAGTCGTTTATCACTGGATGGCAGCAAACGTGGCAGGCCATACCAAGCGGCCCTTTGCCATGGGCTTCGTATCGGCTGGTTTCGCGCT